>Ga0210028_1000180_pt1 | contig 52830 bp, 48 predicted proteins | sample CryGeymeta201513_FD_185468 | JGI IMG/M metagenome (GOLD analysis project Ga0210028, IMG submission 185468) | Groundwater microbial communities from Crystal Geyser aquifers in Utah, USA - Crystal Geyser metaG 2015-13 (SPAdes) (version 2) | ecosystem: Environmental > Aquatic > Deep subsurface >...
CTGGCCGACAAGTTCGAGAACATGGGCGCGCAGATGGTCAAGGAAGTCGCTTCCAAGACCTCCGACACCGCCGGCGACGGCACCACCACCGCCACCGTGCTGGCGCAGGCGATGATCCGCGAAGGCATGAAGGCGGTCGCCGCCGGCATGAACCCGATGGATCTCAAGCGCGGCATCGACAAGACCGTCACCGCCGCCGTTGCCGAGCTCAAGAAAATCTCCAAGCCGTGTGCCACCAGCAAGGAAATCGCCCAGGTTGGCGCCATTTCCGCCAACTCCGACCTCAACATCGGCGAGCTGATTGCCAAGGCCATGGACAAGGTCGGCAAGGAAGGCGTGATCACGGTTGAAGACGGTTCTGGCCTCGACAACGAGCTGGACGTGGTCGAGGGCATGCAGTTCGACCGCGGCTACCTGAGCCCGTACTTCGTCAACAACCAGCAGTCGATGTCGGCTGAGCTGGAAGACCCATACATCCTGCTGTTCGACAAGAAGATCGCCAACGTGCGCGAGCTGATCCCGGTGCTGGAAGCCGTGGCCAAGGCTGGCAAGCCGCTGCTGATCGTCGCCGAAGAAGTGGAAGGCGAGGCACTGGCGACGCTGGTGGTCAACACCATCCGCGGCATCGTCAAGGTGTGTGCGGTCAAGGCGCCGGGCTTTGGCGATCGTCGCAAGGCGATGCTCGAAGACATGGCCATCCTCACCGGTGGCACTGTGATCTCCGAGGAAGTCGGCCTGCAGCTCGAAAAAGCCACGATCAGCGATCTGGGCCGCGCCAAGAAGGTGCAGGTCAGCAAGGACAACACCACCATCATCGATGGCGCCGGTGAAGCCGAGGCGATTCAGGCCCGGATCAAGCAGATCAAGGCGCAGCTCGACGACACCAGCTCCGACTACGACCGCGAAAAGCTGCAAGAGCGCATGGCCAAGCTGGCCGGCGGCGTGGCCGTGATCAAGGTGGGTGCGTCCACCGAGATCGAGATGAAAGAGAAGAAGGCGCGCGTCGAAGACGCCCTGCACGCGACCCGTGCGGCGGTGGAAGAAGGCGTGGTTCCGGGTGGTGGTGTGGCGCTGGTGCGTGCCCTGCAGGCGCTGAGTGCGCTCAAGGGCGACAACGAAGACCAGAACCACGGCATCGTGATTGCCAAGCGCGCGATGGAAGCGCCACTGCGCGAGATCGCCACCAACTCCGGCGACGAGCCGTCGGTGGTGCTCAACAAGATTGCCGATGGCAAGGGTAGTTACGGTTACAACGCGGCCAGCGGCGAGTATGGCGACATGCTGGCCATGGGTATTCTCGACCCGACCAAGGTCACCCGCACCGCGCTGCAGAACGCGGCCTCGATTGCCGGCCTGATGATCACCACCGAGGCGATGATTGGCGATGCCCCGGACAAGGACAAGGGCGGCAGCGCCGGCGGCCATGACGGCGGCATGGGTGGCATGGGCGGCGGCATGGGCGATATGGGCTTCTGATCGGCAGTTTACCGTCGACCGATCCGCGCCTGTAACAAGGCCCGCTGCATGATGGCGGTCATCACGGCCGCCATCGTCGCACGCACAAAAGTTGCAAGCGAAGCCCCGCAGCGATGCGGGGCTTCGTCGTTTACGGGCTGCTGCACCGTGCGGTACAGTTTTGCGTTGCAGCGTGACAACGGTAAAATTTCCGTTAGCCTGTGACCTCCCGACGTGGGGGGAGGGAGTAAAGCCCGTAACTGGCTCTGGCCGTTACGGGCTTTATCTTTTGTGCGTCAGCAAAATGGGCCGAGTGCAGCCAGCGTAGCCTCGGTACCGCTCAGCCAGCGTAGGTAGGATGGGTAGAGCGCAGCGAAACCCATCACAGGCGAAGCAACACGCTATCGGATTTGCGCGATGAGTTTCGCCGGCACTGCGTGCCCCGGGTTTCGCCGGCACTGCGTGCCCCGGGTTTCGCGCTGCGCGCTATAACCCAGGCTACATGGTGGTGCGATGATGTTGGTGTAACCCGGGACTGACGCTACGTGCTGCCACGCAGCGACCGACGCAACAGGTCAGCTCACTTTACCGGCGCAGCGGCGCTCGGGACATCGGCCGACGCAGGCTCCACAGCGCCGGTCTTTTTCTGGGCCTTGAGCGCTTTTTTCTTCTGCTTTTCCAGCTCGCGCCGGCGTTTCTCGAATTGGTAATTGGGTTTCACGTGATGATTCCTTTGGCTCGGGTTGTGTCCAGCCTAGCCGTTGTGCGCAACAACGCAAGCGATTGTCTGCCGCTGGCGCTACACTGGCGCCATGAATACCCCTGCCCAAACCCCGATCAGCGAGTTGCAGCCTACCTTGGCGCGGTTGCGTGCCGCCCAGCGTGACAAGGTTCCCGACCATGCCCAGCGCATGGACGATCTGGCGCGATTGCGCCGCGTGTTCAAGGCTCGGCTGGAAGACATGGCGCGCGCTATCGCCGACGACTTCGGTCATCGCTCGCGTCACGAGACTCTGGTTTCCGATGGCATGACCGTGCTTGCCGAAATCGACGTGATGCGCCGCCATCTGCGCGAATGGATGCGTGCACAGCGGCGCCCGGTCGATGCCATGTTCCTGCCGGCGCGCGCCGAGGTGCGGATCCAGCCCTTGGGCGTGGTCGGCATCATTTCGCCATGGAATTACCCGGTCAATCTGGCGTTGATGCCGCTGGTTACCGCGATCGCCGCCGGCAATCACGTTTATCTCAAGCCGTCCGAACACACCCCGCGCAGCAGCGCATTTCTGCGCGATCTGCTGCGCGAGGTATTCCCCGAAGATCGCGTTGCTGTGGCCTTGGGGGGTAGCGAGGTCGCCGCAGCGTTTGCCGGGCTTGCGTTCGATCATCTGCTGTTCACCGGTTCAACCCCGGTTGGCCGCAAGGTGATGGCGGCAGCGGCCGCCAATCTGACCCCGGTCACCCTGGAACTGGGCGGCAAGTCACCGGCCATCATCGGCCCCGGCTACCCGTTGGCGAAAGCGGCAGCGCGCATCGCCGCCGGCAAGTTTCTCAACGCCGGGCAGACCTGCATCGCGCCCGATTACGTGCTGGTGGCCAAGGCCGAGCGTGATGGGTTCGTCGCTGCGCTGCGCCGCGAAGTGGCGGCGCGCTACCCGACGCTGGACGACAACCCCGATTACACCCGCATCGTCAACGAAGGCCAGTTTCGGCGCCTGCGCGGCTATCTCGATGAAGCGCGCGCACGCGGCCACCAGGTCATCGCGCTGGCACCGGTCGATCCGGCACGCGCCGAAGCCGAGCGCATCGTTCCGCCAACCGTGGTGCTCGACCCGGGCAACGACAGCGCGTTGCTGCGCGACGAAATCTTTGGCCCGATCTTGCCGGTGATCGGCTATGGCCATTTCGACGAAGCGATCGCCTGCGTCAACGGCCACGACCGACCGCTGGCGTTGTACGTGTTCGACAATGATCGCGCGCGCGTCGAACAAGTGCTCGAACGCACCATCGCCGGCGGCGTCACCGTCAACGACACGGTGATGCACATCGCCCAGGCCAGCCTGCCCTTTGGCGGCATCGGCCCCAGCGGCATGGGCCACTACCACGGCCGTGACGGGTTCATGGCGTTCAGCAAGCAAAAACCGGTGTTCTACCAGTCGCGCATCACCGGCATGGATTGGTTCAAACCGCCGTATCGCGGTTTCGCCGATCGCTTGGTAAAGTTCCTTACCCGCTGACCGATGCGTGCTGTGCTGCGCGCAGGCGTTCGATCAGCTCGGGCTCGTTGTGCAAGTGTTCCAGCGTGTAGCGATAGCCCAGTTCCACGGCGTGGTCGAAGCGCTTCCAGGCGAGCAGGTCGATGCTCGCCAGCGGCGGTTGCAACACCACGTTGCTGAGCCGTCGCTGCTGCCGCACGGCGGCGTCGGAACTGACCATGCCGGCGCGCAACAGCAATGCGCCGAGGCCGGGGCGGCGGTGCCGGCCCCACAGTTCGGGCAACACCTGCCACCACGGTGGCGTCCAGGCTTCCTGCAAATCGCTGACCATGCGGAAATTGCCACCGACATCGACCGCCACGATTGGGCCAACCATGCGCCGCCGCATTTCAGCGACCGGCAGATTGTCGATTACACCGCCGTCGACCAGCACATGGCCGTCATGAAATACCGGCGGCAACAGGCCGGGAATGGCGCAACTGGCGCGCAGCGCCCGCCACAGCGGGCCGGAGCCGTGCACGCACAAGCGACCCTCGGTGAGGTCGGATGACACGCAGAAAAACGGAATCGGCAGGTCTTCGATCTCGCTGTCGCCATGTGCGCCACGCAGCAGGCTGGCCACCTTGAAGCCGCGCCGCAGCGCCACCAGTGGCACGGTCCAGTCGGACAGTGGGTTGGAGCGCACAAAACCACGCCGGTAGATCAGCAACGCTCGTGCCGGTGACCAGTCGGCCGCGATTCCGGCGGCCATGATCGCGCCGATGCTGGCACCTCCGACGTAATCGATTTCCAGCCCGGCCTCGCGCAGTGCCCGCACCACGCCGATGTGGGCAAAGCCGCGCGCGCCACCCCCCGACAGCACCAAACCCAGCGCGCGCCCCTGCAAGCGCCGCACCATGCGCGCGATATCAGCATCGTTGCGGATGTGATGCTGATCGCGGGCATGCGGAAAAGCGTTTCGCCACGGCCGGGTGACACCGGCGGGTGGTTGGCCGCGATGCAGCAACACCAGGTGTTGCGGCAGGTGCTGACCGGTGGCGCAGGTTGGCCACAATTCGTGCCGCGTTTCGGGGGTGCGTTCGGCGTCGGCGACGATCAGCACCCAGTCGCTCTGACGCTGACAGCGTTCGCGCCACTGCGCGTCGTCGTTGCCAACGTAGAGCAGGTTGGGGGCACGCGATTCGCGCTCGGAAAACCAGCCGGCGCCCTGCCGACTGGCCTGATCCTGAGTCACCAGCAGCAGATCCGGATCAAGCCCCATGGCCCGCGCCATGCGCCGCGCCAGGGCGATCACATCGACCCCGCGATGCGCCGGCAGCAGGGCAAAGCAGCGCGGCAAGACCGGCCGCTCGCGGCTGCTCGAAGAGCCGCGCAAGGCGAGCTTGGCCATCTCATGCATGGCCAGCGGGTGCGCGCTGAGCAGCTGCTCATAACCGGCGCGCGGCAGGCACAGCAATTCGCTGTCGCGCATCACCCGAACCGTGGTCGTGCGTGGCTCATCGGCCATCAAGGCGTACTCGCCGACGGTACCGCCGGGTTCGATGCAGCCCAGTGAGTGTGCGTTGCCGTCGCCATCGACACGGCTCACCGTCAGCCGGCCGTGCAGCAACACGTAAAGTGCATCGGGTGGGCCGCCCTGCACGAACAGCACCGAGCCGGCCGCCATCGACAGCCATTGCATCTGTTCGATCAGCGCGCTGCGCAGGGCATAGCCGAGACTGGCGAACAGCGGCAGTTTGGCCAGTCGCTCCAGCAGCGCAATCAGTATCGTGCGCTGGTCGGCACCGATATCGTGCCACAGTGCCTGCAATGGCCCGGCGGTCGGTTCAGTCATGGCGTGTCCCGGTGCTTGCAATCCCTGTCAATGGCCGCCACCTTGTGAGGATGAACACCACCGCCAACCCCTTGCTCGCAGCGAGCGAACTCCCCGCCTTCGGCCAGATTAGCGCCGAACACATCAAACCCGCCATCGACGCGATTCTCGACCGATACCGAACCGCGGTTGCGCAGCTGTGCGCCGACCCACAGGCGCGCGATTTCGAGCGTCTGCTGGCACCGCTGGAGCGGCTCGAAGAGCAGTTGGGTCGAGCCTTCGCGCCGGTTTCGCATTTGCATGGGGTCAAGGATAGCCCCGAACTGCGCGAAGCCTACGCACAGGCGCTGGCAAAGATCACCCAGTTCCACACCGATCTGGGCCAGAACCGCGCGCTGTACGAGGCGGTGCAGGCGGTGCACGACGCACCGTCGTTTGCGCGTCTGGATCGGCCGCAGCACACCCTGGTGCAGGATGCTCTGCGTGATTTTCGTCGGTCCGGCGTGGCGCTGGAAGAGCCGGCACGGTCGCGCTTTGCGCAGATTCAAAATACCCTGTCGCGGTTGGAAACCGCGTTCGAGGAAGCCGTGCTCGATGCCACCGACCGTTGGCACAAGCCGCTGGCGGCGAGCGAATTGTCGGGCTTGCCCGAATCGGCGCTGGCCATGCTGGCGCAGGCGGCTGCCGAGCACGATCTGCCGGGCCATGCCGCCACGCTCAAGGGGCCGGTGGTGCAGGCGATCCTGATGTACGCCGATGATCGTGCACTGCGCGCCGAGGTCTACCGCGCCTACAACACCCGCGCCTCCGATCAAGGCCCGAGCGCCGGGCAACACGATAATTCGGAAAACATCGAGCAGATCATGGCGCTGCGCCATGAAGCGGCACAGTTGCTGGATTTCGCCAGCGCCGCGCACCTGTCGGTATCCGACAAAATGGCCAGTACGCCCGCCCGTGTATTGCAATTCCTGCGTGATCTGGCGGTGCGCGCCAAGCCCGTCGCCGAGCGCGAACTGGCCGAGCTGGCGGCCTATGCGGCCAGCGCGTTGGGCATCGTCACACTGGCACCGTGGGACGTGGCGTATGCCGCGGAAAAATTGCGCGAGCAGCGCTTCGCGTTTTCCGAGGAGGAAATCAAACCCTATTTTCCGCTGCCCGCCGTGCTCGACGGCTTGCTTGGCATCGCCAGCGAGCTGTTCAACCTGCGTTTTCGGCTGCGCGACGGGGTACCGAGCTGGCACCCGGACGTGCGCTATTACGACGTGCTTGATGCCGATGGCAACCTGCTGGCCGGGTTCTACCTGGATCTTTACGCGCGCGCCAGCAAGCGCGGCGGCGCGTGGATGGATGTTTGCCGTGCGCGCCTGCGGCATGAGGGCACGTTGCAGCATCCGGTGGCCTTTCTCACCTGCAACTTTGCGCCGCCGCATGGCGAGCGGCCAGCGCTGCTGACCCACGACGATGTGCTGACCTTGTTCCATGAGTTTGGCCACGGCCTGCACCACATGCTCACCGAAGTGGACTGGCCGGGCGTCGGCGGCATTTCCGGTGTGGAATGGGATGCGGTGGAATTGCCCAGCCAGTTCATGGAAAACTTCGGCTGGCAACGCGCCGCACTGGATCGCTTCGCCCGCCACTACCAAACCGGCGCGCCGCTGCCGGCGGAATTGTTCGCCAAGATGACCGCCGCCAGGCACTACCATGCTGGCCTGTTTCTGGTGCGGCAACTGGAATACGCGCTGTTCGATTTCCGCCTGCACCTGGCGTTCGACCCAACTGCTGGCGCACAGGTGCTGGCGGTGCTCGATTCGGTGCGGCGCGAAGTGGCGGTGTTGCAACCGCCGTCGTGGCATCGTTTTCCGCATGCGTTCACGCATGTATTTTCCGGCGGCTACGCCGCCGGTTATTACAGCTACCTGTGGGCGGAAGTGCTCAGCGCCGACGCGTTTGCGGCATTCGAGGAGGCTGGCATTTTTGATCGCGACACCGGTGCGCGTTACCGCCGCGAGATTCTCGCGGTTGGCGGCTCGCGCCCGGCACTGGAGAGTTTTATCGCGTTTCGCGGCCGCGAACCGGAACCAGCGGCATTGCTGCGCAGTTACGGGTTGGCGGTGCAGGCGGCTCGGTAAAAGCATTGGTCCGCAATGGACGCGAAGTTCGCAAACGAAAGACCGGCGCATAGCGCGGCAGGGGCGCAATGTTCTCAACTTAACGCGACCCTTGCGCCGATGCTCCGAACGTGAGCCGACCCGCTTTTCGGAACGTCATCGCGAGCGCCGAAGGCGCGTGGCGATCCATGCCATACACTCGCGAAAGCCACCCGTAGTGCCGCCGTGAGCCGATTCGCCCATGGATTGCTTCGCTACGCGCGCAATGACGCCGGATGGTGCTTGTTCACCGTTTCCCTGTCGCGGTGTCCGAACTGCCTGGCCACGGCAAAAATCGCTTCATTCAATTCGCTTGCGATTCACATTGGCAAGTTCCAATGCCGTCTCCCACTTGGCTTCCAACCGCGTGATCCGGCGGTCGTGCGCACGCAGCTCGACAGACAACCCTTTTAACGTTTCACCTGCACGCTTCACATCATCGGTCAATTCAAGCGCGTCTCTCACCGCATCGAATGCATCGTTGAGAACACTCATGCCTGTTCCCCCGCAGTCGTTTCGCGGTTGGCACGCTTGGCTCGCAAACGCAGCCAGTACGTCATGGGCTTCCTTCAAGCCGCCGCGCAACGCGCTGCGCGCATCGCTTATCTTCTTGCGCAGTTCAACGGTCAGTTTGGCCAATCGTGCTTCGTCATCGCTGGGGCGGCGCTCGCAACGCGAACGCACCAGTTCGGCAACATTGACGCCCTCGCGTTTGGCTTCTTTGCCGAGGAACGCTTTGAACGCTGGCGTTGTGAGAAGTTGTAGCCGTTCGGCCTTCATGGGGCAGTGCCTTCATAGCATGCTCATGAGCATGCTGATACCGAAGCAGCCGGCGGGCCAAGGTGCCGTGTCGCAAAGGCGAAAACGGCGCCCTTTCAGGGCGAAGCGTGGCCGCGAAACCGGCGCCCGTTACCGCCGCGAGATTCTCGCGGTTGGCGGCTCGTGCCCGGCGCTGGAGCGATTTATCGCGTTTCGCGGCCGCGAACCGGAACCGGCGGCGTTGCTGCGCAGTTACGGGTTGGCGGTGTAGGTCATCTGCGTTGATTGCCGCAAACTAAAACACAATGCCAGCCCGGTCATTCGCGTTCGAGCGGCGGCCGTGGCCGAGTGGCGGCATACTCGCATCGGTGCCGATCACGAACGCGAACGGCAGCTTGGCGTAGGACGCGACGGGTTTGCCATCGATGCGATCCATGGCGAAGCGCCAGCGTCTGGCTGCGGTCACCGCTGCTTGATCGAGCGAGGGCGTACCGCTGGATTCGTCGATGCGTGCACGCAACACCTTGCCGCTGCTATCGAGATCAACTCTCACCACGCTAACGCCCTCCTGGCGAAGTGCCAGCGCCGCCTTGGGATAGATCGGGCCGGCGCGATGCACGGCACGAACCCCCATTCCCGTGAACTGAATATCGAACACCATGCGTTGCTCACCGTCGGGGCGGCCACGTACTTCGGTGTAGACGTGGGTGGATCGCTGCGCCGGTGATGCCTGGTCTTCGTTGCGCGGAAACCGCCATTCGGCGACGACTTGCTGGATGCGACGAGCCAATGCCGGGTCGAGTTGCTCATCGAGCACCTGCACGCGTTCCACCTGGCCATCGGCGGCGATGTCCACTGCGGTGATCACGCTCTTGCGCAACGGCGCAAGCCGTTCGCTCCACTGCACAAAAAGCTCTTGTGCAGTGCTGTAGAGCGACGCGCCGAAAAAACGACCAGGCAGCAAGCGGGCGTTGCCAAGATGGGGGGCTGCCAGAACCGCCGTGTCGTACCAGGCAACCGCCTGCTCGTGTCGGCCCAGGCCCCAGAGTGCCAGCGCGTACGCCTCGGGTAACCAGCGCGGTGGGCTCGCTGCCGACTGCGCAAGCGCGTGCCACTGTGTGAGTGCGCAAGCGAAATCGCTGCGTTCGGCGCACAGCCAACCGGCCGCCCAGCCGGCACGGCGTGGCAAGTCGGCCAGGCGCGCGGCCTTTTTCACGTCTTTACGCGTGCGGCTGGATCCGTCGATCTGTTCGTCGTCGCCGATGAACACCGGCCCGGGTGCGGGCAAGCCGATAGCATCGGCCAGTGCGTCGATGTCGCTGGCTGGCGTGGCAGCAAATGCGTTGCCAACGACGAGCAGCAAGCCAACCCACAGAACATGACGCATGCGCATGGTGCAATCCCTTGGCGATGACCGTTGCCGCGCAATGTAGCCAGCGGGCGGCGATTTGGCAATCTTCGACGCGCTCAGCGAAAAAAGCGGCTGAACGCGTCGAGGGTGCGGGTGATCGCTGCATCGTCGATATCGAGATGGGTGACCATGCGAATCTGCGGCAGGTAGCCGATCGACAGCCGGATGCGTTCGCTTTCCAGATGCGCCTTGAATGCCGTGAGTTGGTCGGCGGGCAGATCGATGAACACCATGTTGCTGTGTTGTGCGCTGACTACCAGCCCGGGCAGGCCACGCAGGCCGTCGGCGAGGCGGGCGGCACGGGCGTGATCGTCGGCCAGCCGTTCGACGTGGTGGTCGAGCGCGTACAGGCAGCCGGCGGCGAGGATGCCGGCTTGCCGCCAGCCGCCACCGGTCACCTTGCGCCAGCGCCGCGCCTTGTCGATCAACGCGTGCGAGCCGACCAGTACCGAGCCGACCGGCGCACCAAGGCCCTTGGAAAAACACACCGACACGCTGTCGAAATGGCGGGTGATTTCGCGCGCCGGTAGCGCACAGGCAATCGCGGCATTGAACAGGCGCGCGCCATCCAGATGCAGCGCCAGCCGGTGCTCGTCGCACAAGGCGCGCGCGGCGGCGAGGTAATCCAGCGGCAGGGCGCGGCCATGCCAGGTGTTTTCCAGCGCCAACAGGCGGGTGCGGGCAAAGTGCGGGTCGATCGGTTTGATCGCGTGTGCGACGGCGTCCAGCGGCAGCGTGCCGTCGTCGGCGTGCATGATCGGTTGCGGCTGGATCGAGCCGAGTACCGCCGCGCCGCCGCCTTCGTATTTGTAGGTGTGCGCCTGCATGCCGACCAGGTATTCGTCGCCACGCTCGCAGTGGCTCATCAGCGCGGTCAGGTTGGATTGCGTGCCGCTGGGCAGAAACAGCCCCTCGGCGAAACCCAGCTCCGCTGCCAGCCGCGCTTGTAGCGCATTGACGGTGGGGTCTTCGCCGTAGACGTCGTCGCCCACTTCGGCCGCCAGCATCGCCGCGCGCATCGCGGCGGTGGGCTGGGTGACGGTATCGCTGCGCAGGTCGATCCAGGGCATGGGGGCAGCTCGGGTATTGGAGTGGCCTATGGTAACGCGACCGCACGCACTGCCCAACGGCGCGCGCGTGCTGGGAAAACAGCCGCGACCGTTACCATTCCACCTCGGCCATCGAGCAATTGAGGCCCGAGCCGATGCCCATCAGGGCGATGCGGCTGCCCTTCTTGAGGCGACCCATTTCGGCCAGTTTGCTCAGCGCGATCGGCACCGAGGCCGGGCCGATGTTGCCCAGCTCCGGGAACACCGTGAGCACCTTCTTCGGGTCGATGCCAAGGAGTTCGACGAACGCGGCGGTGTGCACCTTGGAAATCTGGTGCACCACGAACTCGTCCATTTCGCCGCTGACCCAGCCCAGCGCGGCACGCGCCGCCTGGAAGGTCTTTGCCGCCAGCTTGAGGCCCTCGACCAGCAGGGTGCGGGTGTCGGTGACCATGCGATCCATGTTGCCGCGGCACAGGTGCGAAAACTCGGTGGCGGCGCGGGTAACGCTGCCCTTGTATGGATGGCCGTCGGGCAGCAGTTCGCTGCGCCCCAGCACCATCGCCGCCGCGCCCGAACCGAGGGTGAGTGAAGCGAACTCGTTGCGGAACTGTTCCGGGGTGACATCCGGCGAGAGCATGCGCTCGATGGTGCGCTCGGTGATGGTGTTGGACACCTCGCCATCCACGACCAAGGCATATTCGATGGCGCCGTGTTCGATCATGCGCGCCGCGATATCCATGCCGTTGAGGAACGCCAGGCAGGCATTGCCGACATCGAAGTTCTGGCAGGTGTCGGCAAGACCGAGGTTGCCATGAATGATGCTGGCGGTAGAAGGCTCCAGATAATCGCGGCATACCGAGGTGTTGATCAGGATGCCGATGTGTTCGTGCGCCACGCCGGAGGCGGCCAACGCTTTCTGCGCGGCCAGGGTGGCGGCGTCGGAGGGCATCATGCTGTCCTCCCAGATGCGCCGTTCACGGATGCCGGCCACATCTTCGAGCAGGTTGTCACGGATGCCGAAGCGCTCCAGCGTGGGTTGCAGGCGCAGCATGATGTCGGCCGAACTGAGCCGGATAGGGGCGTCGACGTGGGCGACGCTGGCGATCGAGACGTGCTTGAAGAGCATGGGCTATGCCTGCGGTGTAAGGCTGCGAACGCTACGCGTTTGGCGCCGAGTCCGCAAGCCATAGTCGTGTGCAGGTGACGGTGGCGATGGGGTTCGTGGGAGTCCACCCTGTGAGCGACACGACCGCCGCCCGTCAGCGTTCCTGCACCGGGTAGGTCTGCGCACCGTCGTCGGCGGTTGGTGCCGGTGTTGCTGCCGCGGCGGGGCTGGCGGTTGCGCCGCAGACGTAGGCCAGAAAGCGCTGCTCGCCATCGTCCGGCGGCGCCTTGGGTTGGATGACGTTGGCATTCAGGCCGACCGCCTCGTTGCGCGCCAGCATTTCCAGTTCGTCGATCACCTTGATGCGATTGCGCTCGATCGGGCCCAACCGGTCTTTCACCGAAACCCCGATCTCGCCACGGCGGGTGCAGGCGGCAAGGTCTTCGTCGGCGCGCGCAACCCGCACCGCTTCACCCGCAGGGGTCATCGTGACCCAGGTGCAGGCAGCCAGCGGCAGGATGCTGATCAGTGCAGCAATGAGGGTTTTGTTGCGCATCGCAGTCGGCCCGGGCAAGGTATCAGCCGCATAGTGTGAATCATTGCGATGAACAGCCACTGAGGCGCGGCCCGGGCGAACCCGGGCCGCGGACGCTTTCACTGCACCGGCTTGCCATCGGCATCGAGCACTTGCACCGCGCCGAGCTTCAGGTCGCGGATGGGTTGCTCGATTTTGCTCAGATCGCCGACCACCACCCAGGTCAGTGCTTCGGGCTTGAGCGTCGCGGCGGCATCGCGCACCGCCGGCAACGGCATATGCTCGAACTGCCGCTTCTTGATCTGCACCCAGTCATCGGGGCGCTGGTAGCGCAGGATGCCGCTGATCTGCGCCAGCACCGCCGCCGAGGTTTCAAACGCGCCGGGCAGCGAGCGCACGTTGTTGAAGCGGATCTTGTCAGCTTCGGCGCTGCTGATCGGGGTGCTGCCCGTGGCAAAGGCCGTGATGTCGGCTTGCAGTTCACGCAGCGATTCGATGGTCTTGTCGATCTGCACCGGTGCGAAGGCAATCCACGGCTGCTGGCCGACCGCCGCGGGAATGAAACTGTAGGCACCGTAGGCCCAGTGCTTTTCCTCGCGCAGTTTCATGTTGAGCCGTGAGCTGAACTCGCCACCGAGCACGCCGTTCGCCACTTCCAGTTGCAGGCTGTTGGGATCGTGCGCCGAAGGCACCGCTTGGCCGATAAAGATGTTGGCCTGGATCGCGCCGGGCTGATCGACCAGAAACACGCGCGGCTGTGCGGGCAACGCCACCGGCGCCACAGCGACCGCATGCAACGGCGAGGCCGGGGCCTTCCAGTCGGCGAATTGCTGTTCCAGCAGCGGCATGATCTCAGCCAGCGTGCTATCGCCGACCACAATCAGGGTGGCGTTGTCTGGGCGCACGAAATCGCGGTGGAAAGCGAGCAGATCGGCGCGGGTCAGGGCGGCAATCGAGGCCTCGCTGCCGCTACCGCTGAACGGGATCGCGTACGGATGGCCGGCACCGTAAATCAGCGGTGGCAGCAAGCGCAGGGCAACGCCGTTGGGCCGGCTCTTTTCCTGCTTGATGCCAGCCAGCCAGGTTTGCCGTACGCGTTCGATTTCCTTGTCGTCAAAGCGCGGCCGACGGATCACGTCGGCGAACAAGGCCAGTGACGGCGACAATTTTCCCTTCAGTGCGGACAGGCTCACGCTGGAGCCATCGAGCGAAGCTCCGGCCGAAATCTGCGCGCCGAGTTGATCGGCGCGGTCGGCGAACGCCAGTGCGTCGAGATCGCCCGCGCCCTCATCGAGCATCGCCATGGTGAAGCTCGACGTGCCGAGTGTGCGGCCCTGATCGGCGGCAAAACCGCCGTTGAACTCCATGCTCAACTGCACCACCGGTGTGGCGTGGCGTTCGGCCAGCACCACCTTGATGCCGTTGGACAAGGTAGCGCGCCGCAATGCCGGGAATTGCAAATCGGGGTAGCTGTTGGTTTCCGGCACGCCGGTGCTGCGATCGACATCGGAAGCCACCACCTTGAAGCGTGGGTCGATGGTTGGCACGGCGTTGCTGGCGGCCGCGCTCTCGCGGCCGGCGAAGGGCGTTTCCGGCAGGCTGGATAGAGCCTTTTCCGACGGCTCAATCAGCAGCGTGTGATCGCCGCCACTGAGCCAGCGCGCGGCGGTTTTTTGCAAGGCGGCGGGGTTGGCGCTGTCGATCAGCGCCAGCTCCTTGCGGTAGCAGCCCGGGTCGGCGGTGAACACCGCGCACGAGGCCAGCACATCGGATTTGCCGCCAAAACCACCAACCCGCTCGATGCCGCGCAGGAAGCCGGCCTTGATCACGGTGCGTGCGGTTTCCACCTCGTCGGCGCTCGGGCCTTCGGCAATCAGGCGCGCCACCTCTTCGTCCAGAATCGTTTCCACACGGGCAAGGTCGGCATCGGGTTTGATGTCGGCGATCAGGATGAAGTTGCCGGCGATTTCCTGGATGTAGGCAAAGGCCGACACGTTGTCCGCCAGTTTTTCGTCGTGTACCAGACGCCGCGACAGGCGCGAGCTTTTGCCGCCGCCAAGAATGTTGGCGACCAACTCCAGCGCGGTGGCATCGTCGCTGCCGGTCTGCGCGACATTCCAGGCGCGGTAGATGCGCGGTTGCGGCACGCGATCGGGCAGGGTGGCACGCGAGCGCGCGGTGCGTACCGGAATCTGCGCCGCCATTTTGGCAATGCTGGCGCTGGCCGGGATGTCGCCGAAATAGCGGGTGACTTTGGCCTTTGCGGTGGCCAGATCGATATCGCCGGCCAATACCAGCACCGCGTTGTTCGGGCCGTACCAAGTGCGGAACCAGGTCTTCACGTCATCGAGGCTGGCGGCGTCGAGGTCTGCCATCGAGCCGATGGTCGGCCAGCTATATGGATGGCCCTCCGGATACATCGTGCGGAACAGTTCGGTGAACACACGGCGGCCGTAGGGCTGGTTTTCGCCTTGGCGCTTTTCGTTTTGCACCACGCCGCGCTGCTCATCGAGCTGTGGCTGATCGATCGCGCCGAGCAAATGGCCCATGCGGTCGGATTCCATCCACAGCGCGGTATCGAGCGCGGTGGTCGGCACGTTCTGGAAGTAATTGGTGCGATCGGCGTTGGTGGTGCCGTTCTGGTCGGTGGCGCCGACCTTTTCGAAGGGCTCGAAAAACTCGCCCTTGTGGTTCTCGCTGCCCTGAAACATCAGGTGCTCGAACAAGTGCGCGAAACCGGTCTTGCCCGGTTGCTCGTTCTTGGAGCCGACGTGATACCACACGTTGACCGCCACCACCGGTGCCTTGTGGTCTTCGTGCACGATCACCCGCAGACCATTGTCGAGGGTGAAACTTTGGTAGTCGATGGCAACTTCCTGGGCAACAACGGGCAGTGGTGCCAGCACGGCCAGCAATACCAGGGGTAGCGCGCGACGGCGCTTGGCGGTGGTGTTCATCAGGATTCCTCGATGGGGTCACATGCGGTCGATCAGCGATGGTAACGTAGCCTTGACGGTTTCTACACTAGGCCAAAGGGCATAGTGAGCCTTGCAACAGGGAGAGCGCCATGCGTCGCGTCTTGCTGACCGGTGCCAATCGCGGGATCGGACTGGAGTTCACCCGGCAACTGCTGGCAGCGGGCGATCGTGTTATCGCCACTTGCCGCCATCCGGCGCAGGCGGCCGATCTGACCGCGCTGGCGGCGGCACACCCCAACCGCCTGCACGTGTTGCCGCTGGATGTGGCCTCGGCGCGTTCACGCGTCGGCCTGGTCAGCGAGCTGGAGCTGGTCAGTGATGGCCTTGACGTGCTGATCAACAATGCCGGGGTGCTGCCGAGCGGCGAACACTTCGGCTTTGTTGCTGCCGATACTCTTGCCGACACGCTCGCCACCAACACCATCGGCCCGTTCCTGCTGGCGCAGGCGTTGGCACCGTTGCTGGCCAAAGGCCATGCGCCGCGCATCGCCAACCTGTCCTCGGTGTTGGGTTCGATCACTCGCAGCGACGCCTTTCGCACGCCCAGCTACGCGATCTCCAAGTCGGCCCTGAACATGGCGAGCGTGTTGTTGGCGCGGGCGCTGGCCGAGCACGGCATCCTGGTGGTGGCGCTGCACCCGGGCTGGGTGCGTACCGAGATGGGCGGCAAGGATGCGCAGATCGAAGTAGACGAAGCCGTGCGCGGCCTGCTCGGCGTTATCGCCTCGCTGGATGCCCGGCACAGCGGCCAGTTTCTCGATTATCGCGGCGAGCCGGTGCCATGGTGAGTGCATGGCTGCTGGGTGCGCTGCTGCCGGCGGTGGCGGCTGACGGCCAGTGGCTGGCGTGGGAGGGCACGGCGCGCGAACCGCAATCGCAGGAGGTTCTGTACGCTGAACAGCATTGGCTGCGTGTGCGCGACGGAATGCCGATCGAACGCCTGGTACTGTATCGCTGCCCCGAGGGCGGCGCTTTCGCACGCAAGCATGTTGACTATCGGCCATCGCGCATTGCGCCTGCGTTCGCGCTGGAAGATGCGCGCAGTGGTTACCGCGAGGGTTTGTCCTATGACGCGGACGGTACCGCGCGCGTGTTTTTTCGCGCTTCGGCAAACACCGCCGCGAAAAGTGCAGCGCTCAGTGCCGAAGCGCTGGTGGCCGATGCCGGCTTCGATGAGTTCATTCGTCTGCATTGGGATCGGCTGCTGGCCGGCGAGCCGTTGACCCTGGCTTTTGCCGTGCCCGCGCGCCGCACCAGCTATCGCTTCACGACCCGGTACGTGGCTGACAGCGCGGATGATGCCGGGCTGGCGACATTTCGATTGCGTCTTTATGGGCCGCTGAAGTGGCTCGCACCAGCAATCGAGGTCAGTTATCGCCGCGACAGCCGGCAGCTGGTTCGCTTTCGCGGACTGGCCAACCTGCGTGACGAACGCGGCGAGCAGGTGCAGGCGTGGATCGATTTTCCCGAGCCGGCACGCCGCAGCAGCCCACGGGCGGCGGCAATGGCCAGCGCCTCACCCTTGCTGGCCTGCAATCGCGCGGTCGCCGTGTCCAGTGCCGGACAGCGTCCGCGTGCGGACACCCCATCAGCGGCACAGGTGCAATAAAAACAACGATGTGCCGGTGGCACGTTCCGTGCTGAATGAAATCGGTTGACCCCATCGACTGGAATGCGGATGTCTCACCCTGCGCGACGCCACCGGGCTTGCCTGGCACTGTCATTGATCGTCGCCCTCAGCGCGGCACCATGGCTGCTGCGGCGTGCCGATAGCGTGCCGGCAGCATTGCTGCCGGCGGTCGCCGTGCTGCCGTGTGAACTGGCGCTTGCCGGCAACCACGCCCGCAGCCTGCAATTGCCGGGCGATCTGCCACGGCATCTGCGCCTGCGGATGGCGTGTTCAACCGGTTCGTAGGGACACTCCGAGCGAGTCACCACGACACCCTCTTCGCCCGCAGCGAACGGGAGCGAGCTCGCATTGCGCGCCGCCTGTTGCGGTGCGGCGACAACCAGCGGCGGTTTTATGCCGAGGAGCGAAGCGACGCGGCGATCCGGGGGTTGCATGGGTATCAAGGCACGGGATTGCTGCGCTGCGCTTGCAATGACCATGGGGAGGGCTCGTTCAGGGTTGCCTTGGATGCCACGCCTGCCGCTTGGGCGATAATGCAGCATGTTCAATGTCGTGTTGCATCAACCGCAAATACCGCCCAACACCGGCAACATCATCCGTCTGTGCGCCAATGCCGGCTGCGCGTTGCACCTGATCGAACCACTTGGTTTTACGCTCGATCATGCCCGCCTGCGCCGTGCCGGCCTGGATTACCACGAGTTTGCAAAGGTGCGGGTGCATGCCAGTGTCGAGCACTGGCTCGATGCCTGCGCGCCGGCACGCGTATTTGCCTTCACCACGCGTGCCAATGGCCTTTACCATCAGGCCCGTTATGCGCCCGGCGACAGCCTGTTGTTCGGTTCCGAGACCAGCGGCCTGCCGGACGCGGTGCTGGCACGCTGGCCGGTTGGCCAGCACCTGCGGTTGCCGATGCAGCCGCACAATCGCAGCCTGAACCTGTCCAACGCGGTGGCGGTGGTGGTTTACGAAGCGTGGCGGCAACACGCATTTGCCGGTGCGGCGCCGTGAAAATCGCGCTGACACGGCTGCGTTAAACTGCCGGCATGACTGCTGCAGCAAAGCCTCCGATTGCCGATCGCATCGCGCGCGCCGCACTCGCAGCGCGGTTTTGCCGGGTGCGCGCCGCGACTGGCGCGCTGCTGGCGGGCCTGTCGGCGGAAGACGCGCAGTTGCAGTCGATGCCCGATGCCAGCCCGAGCAAATGGCATCTGGCGCATACCACCTGGTTTTTCGAGCGCTTCGTGTTGCTGGCACTGCCCGACTACCAGCCGGTGCAGCGCGCATGGCTGGCGCTGTTCAATTCCTACTACCAAGCGCTCGGGCCGTTGCCCGCGCGGCATCAGCGCGGGCTGTTGTCGCGCCCGAGCTATGCGCAGGTTCTCGACTACCGCGAACGGGTGAATGCGGCGGTGCTGGAGCGGCTGCAAGCACCGTTGCCCGAAGACCTGCTCGCCGCCCTTGAATTGGGCATCCAGCACGAGCAGCAGCATCAGGAACTGATCCTCACCGACATTCTGCACGCGCTCGCTCACAACCCGTTGCAACCAGCGTTGCGGGATTTGCCGCTGCCGCCGGTGGCCGAATTGCTGCCGTTGGCGTTTGTGGCCGGCGCTGACGGGCTGTGCCAGATCGGCCACGCCGGCGAGGGCTTCGCGTTCGATTGCGAAACGCCGCGCCATTCGTTGTTTCTGGCACCGCATGCGCTGGCCAATCGGCTGGTGAGCAACGGCGAATATCGCGCCTTCATCGACGATGGTGGCTATCGCAATGCGCTGCTGTGGTTGTCCGATGGCTGGAAAACCTTACAGGTCGAAGGTTGGCAGCGGCCGCTGTACTGGGCCGAGGATTTGGTCAGTGCGTTCACGCTTGGTGGCTGCTTGCCGCTTGATCCGCTGGCGCCGGTGGTGCATGTCAGTTTTTACGAGGCCGATGCGTTCGCACGCTGGGCTGGCGCCCGTCTGCCGCGCGAGGCAGAGTGGGAGAGCGCGGCTCGGGCGCAACCGGTACGTGGCAATTTTGTCGAATCGGGCTACCTGCAGCCGATTGCCTCGGGCAATGCCGAGGGCGTGCAGCAACTGTTTGGTGATGTCTGGGAATGGACCGCCAGCCCGTACGTGAGCTATCCCGGGTTTCGCACGCTGCCGGGTGCGCTGGGCGAATACAACGGCAAGTTCATGAGCGGGCAATGGGTGTTGCGCGGCGGTTCGTGCGTGACCCCAAGTGACCATGTGCGCGCGAGCTATCGCAATTTTTTCTATCCCGCCGACCGCTGGCAGTTCAGCGGTCTGCGTCTGGCGAAGGATCACTGATGCCGAACCGGTGTGTGTGCAACGCGGCCGTACCCGATGACGAGTTTGCACGCGATGTGGCCTCGGGCCTTGCGCGCGCGCCCAAGCGGCTGCCGTCCAAATATTTTTACGACGCCGAAGGCTCGCGCTTGTTCGAGCGCATCTGCGAGCAACCTGAGTACTACCTGACCCGGGTCGAGCTGGCATTGATGCAAACCCATGTTGCCGATATTGCGGCGCAGCTTGGCCCCGGCGTGCGCTTGGTCGAATATGGCAGCGGCGCCGGCATCAAGACCCGGTTGCTGCTCGGCCAGCTCAAGGCGCCGGCCGGCTATGTGCCGGTGGAGATTTCCGCGCTGGCGCTGCAGGCCAGTGTGGCGGCGATTGCAGCCGAACTGCCGCAGTTGCCGGTGCGCCCGGTGTGCGCCGATTTCACACGCGCGCATGTGTTGCCGGATTTGCCGGTGATATCCGCCCGCACGGTGATCTATTTCCCGGGTTCGACCTTGGGCAATTTCGATTCCGATGCGGCGCTGCGCCTGTTGCGGCAGATGCGCGCCGAAATGGGCGCCGCCGGCGCCGCCGTGATCGGCATCGATTTGGAGAAAGATCGCGCCACCCTGGAGGCGGCTTATAACGACGCTGCCGGCGTTACCGCCGCGTTCACCCTGAACCTGCTCACGCGCATCAACCGCGAGCTGGATGGCAATTTCGACTGTGCCGGGTTTGCCCATCGCGCGCACTACAACGCGATCGCGGCGCGCATCGAAACTGCAATCGTCAGCCGGCGGGATCAGGCGGTTTGCGTGGCCGGGCGGCGCTATCACTTTGCCGCCGGCGAAGCGATGGCGGTGGAAATCAGCAGCAAATACCGGCTGGATGGTTTCGAGCGGCTGGCGGCGCGCGCCGGGCTGGTGGTCAGCCGCCACTGGGCCGACGCTGCGCGCAGCTTCGCGATCGTGTTGCTGCAGCCGGTCAGGGCTTGATCACCACTCCGTGCCAGAACGCCACCCGGCCCTCGATGTGCTTGGCTTCAGAGGTGGCGGACGGGTAGTACCACGCCGCATCCGGGTTGATGGCGTCACCGACCACCACATCGTAATAGCAGGCCTGGCCCTTCCAGGCACAAACCGAGCGGGTCATCGATGGGCGAAAGTAGCTGGGGTTGAGCGAGTCGGCCGGAAAGTAATGATTCCCCTCGACCAGCACCGTGTCCGCGCTCTCGGCCAATACCGTTTCTTTCCAGACCGCTTTCATCGTGGTGTTACCCTGTTGTGCCAGCCCGTTACTGTGGCACAAAGCAGGGAGTGATCGCCATGCCCAAACCGCCTGCAAAAATGTTAGCCGTGTCACAGATTCAGGCGGAGGATGCCATTCGCACCCTGTTGCGCTGGGCCGGTGACGACCCCGATCGCGAAGGGTTGCTCGATACCCCGCGACGCGTGGCCAAAGCCTACAGCGACTGGTTTTCCGGCTACGCGCTCGATCCCGACGCCTATCTGGCGCGCACCTTCGAGGAAGTCGCCGGCTACGACGAGATGATCGTGCTGCGCGACATCGAGTTCGAGAGCCACTGCGAGCACCACATGGCGCCGATCATCGGCAAGGCGCATGTTGGCTACGTGCCCGATGGCAAGGTGGTGGGCATCAGCAAGCTGGCGCGGGTGGTGGATGTGTTCGCCCGACGCTTGCAGGTGCAGGAAAAAATGACCGCGCAGATTGCCGGCTGCATTCAGACCGTGCTCAAACCGCATGGTGTGGGTGTGGTGGTGGTGGCACAGCATCAATGCATGACCACGCGTGGCGTGCACAAGCGCGGGGTCAGCATGGTGACCTCACAAATGCTCGGCAGCTTCCGTGACGATGCCCGGACCCGGGCCGAGTTTCTGCGCTTGGTCGATGTCGGCGCGGAGCGCTGAGCGCGGTTTTCACATGCACTTGGTGCCTGCACACTGCCACTGTTGTTCGTCAATCTGCCCGTTATCGCGGCGCACGACGCCGTAAACTGGCGCACCTGAAACTCGCAGACTCGCGCATGCGCATTACCTCGCCGGCGGCGACCCCGCCGTTTGTCCCGTTGGCTCTCGCGCTGGCGGCGGTTTATCTGATCTGGGGCTCCACCTATTTCGCCATCGCCGTTGGCTTGACCGACTTTCCGCCGTTTCTGATGGGTGGGTTGCGGTTCGTGCTGGCGGCGTCGCTGATGTTTGCGCTGGGCCGCGCCAGCGCACAGGCGTGGCCGACACCGATGCAGTGGCGCAATGCGCTGGTGATGGGCGGCCTGTTGCTGGTGCTCGGCAACGGGCTGGTGAATGTCGCCGAACAACAGGTGTCGTCTGGGGTGGCGGCGATCGCGGTCGCCTCGATGCCGCTGTGGGCCGGTGTGTTTGGCTGGTTGCGCGGTCATCATCCCAGCCGTGGCGAATGGTTGGGTCTGTGCGTGGGCTTCGTCGGTGTGCTCTGGCTCAATGCCGGCAGCGAGTTGCGTGCCAGCAGCCAGGGCATGCTGGCGCTGATTGCCGCGCCGATCGCGTGGGCGTTTGGTTCGGTGTGGGGCCGTGGCCGCGATTTGCCGGCACCGTTCATCAATGCTGGCGCGCAGATGCTGTGTGGCGGGGTGCTGATGCTGCTGCTGGCGGCATTGCTCGGTGAACGCATGGCAGCGTGGCCGGCTTGGCGCCCGACACTGGCGGTGGCTTATCTGATTGTGTTCGGCTCCATCGTCGCGTTCAGCGCGTATCTGTGGCTGCTGCGGCATGTGCGTCCGGCGCTGGCGACCAGTTACGCCTACATCAATCCACCGGTTGCGGTGTTGCTGGGGGTGGTGTTTCTTGGCGAGCCGCTGGACCCGCACACCCTGGGGGCGATGGTGGTGATTGGGCTCGGTGTGGTCATCATCACTCTGGCGCGCGCGAAGGCGATTTGACCCCAGCGGTCGCAGCGGCGAGTGCAGCGCGCTCGCTGTGGCGGTAACGACGCAGCACATGCAGGCCGTTGCCGGCGTACAGCACCAGCGCCAGCCAGATGAAGGCGAAGCCGATGGCCTGCGTTGCCGTGAATGGTTCGCCCAACACCAGCACGCCGACCAGCAGCTGCAAGGTCGGTGCGAGGTACTGCAAGATGCCGACCAGCGAGTACGGAATGCGCCGCGCACCGTAGGCAAAGCCGATCAACGGCAGGGCGGTGAGCGCGCCGCCGACGATCAGCAGCATCTCAGTGGCCAGCGGCGCGTGGCCGAACTGGCCCACACCCTGCATCTCGCGCCATCCCAGAAACAGCAATGCCGGCACAGTCAGCAGCAGGCTTTCGATGCCAAGGCCAGGCACCGATTCCACCGCCACCTGCTTGCGCAGCAAGCCGTAGAAGGCAAAGCTGAACGCCAGCGTCAGCGCGATCCACGGCAGGCCGCCATGCTGCACCGTCAGCCACGCCACGCCGACGCCCGCGAGCGCTACCGCTGCCCACTGCACCCGGTTCAGGCGTTCGTGCAGCAACAACACACCGATCAGCACATTCACCAGTGGATTGATGAAATAGCCCAGGCTCGCTTCCACCACATGGCCGTGGGTGACCGCCCAGATGTAGAGGCCCCAGTTGATGCTGATCAGGATGCTGCTGGCGATCAGGGTGAGCAGCACCTTCGGCCCGGCCAGGGCCGTGCGCAGCCAGCCGCTGCCATCGCGCCAGAGCAGGTAGGTAACCACGAACAGCGCGCACCAGACCACCCGATGGGCGATGATTTCCAGCGCCGGCACCGCCTTGAGCAGAATCCAGAACAGCGGAAACAGGCCCCAGACAAAAAATGCGGCGCCAGCGGCGAGCAGGCCTTTGCGATCGATGGTGGCGGCGGGATTCATGGCGCGCTGTTATAGCACGCCATGGTGCAGTGCATCGTGAGGTTCGCACTACGGCGTATGACGCGTTAATCGGCTCGCGTTTGACCCGGATCAACCGCCGCCACCGCTGCGCGTTCCATGATGCTGCCATCGATCTAGCCCGAGCGCGCCGGTGCGCGCTGAGGTTGCCCGACCGGAGTCAATCATGAACTCACCGCCGTATCTGTTTGATCGCCGCGAATTCATTGCCACCGTCGCCGCACTTGGCCTGCTCTCGCGCAGCGGTGCGGGTTGGGCGTTGCCCGCCGCGGATGCCGCAATACCTGAGCCGCCGTGGCTGGCACAAGAGCCATGGCCAACCGTGAACGCGGTGCTGGCGCATCTGCTGCCGGCTGGCGAGGGTGTGCTGGGTGCCGAGCAGATCAACGCCATCGGCTATTTGCACACCACGCTGACCACGCCGGGTGCCGATGACGGCCAGCGCGCGCGCATGCTGGCAGGTGCCGAACGGGTCAGCGCGCTGGCGCAGACCGGCTTCGGCAAGCCCTTTAACGTGCTCGGTGCCGAGCAGCGCGAAACCGTGCTGCGCACGCTCGAAGGCCAGCGTGGCGGACAAAGTTGGCTATCCGCCCTGTTGAATTATCTGTTGGAGGCGTTGCTTGCCGACCCGGTTTACGGCGGCAATCCCGATGGCATCGGCTGGGCTTGGTTGCAACACCAGCCCGGTTACCCGCGGCCACCCGCCGCCAAGCGCTGGTATCGGCTGACCCCACCCATCCGGCGCCGGAGCAAAGCGACATGAGCCACGACTTCGATGTCTGCGTGATCGGCAGCGGTGCCGGTGGCGGCCCGGTGGCGCTGCGCCTGGCGCAGGCCGGCCGCTCGGTGCTGGTGCTGGAAAAAGGCCCGTGGCTGAGCGAGAAAGATTTCTTCAAGGACGAGTTGGCCTGCTGCCGGCGCAGCGTGTACACGCCCAGGCTGAGCGACGAGCAGCACGTGATCGAGGATCGCGACAGCGACGATCAGTGGCGCGGGGTGCCGACCTCACGCTCGGGTTTCGATTTCTGGAATGGCAATGTGGTCGGCGGTTCGTCGAACTTCATGAGCGGATTTTTCTACCGGCTCAAGCCGGTGGATTTCCGCCTGCGTTCGCAATTCGGGCCAATCAAGGGCGCCAACGTGGTCGACTGGCCGATCAGTTACGACGAGTTGGAGCCGTACTATGCGATGGTGGAAACCGAGGTTGGCATCTCCGGGCGGGTGGTAGCGCATCCGCAGGCCGAACCGCGTTCCACCGCCGATTTTCCGCAGCCGCCGACGCTGGAGCATCCGGTGGTCGAACGCATCGATGCCGCCTGTGCCGCGCTCGGCCTGCATGCGTTGCCGACGCCGCGCGCGATCCTGTCGCAGCCCGTGGGCCAACGCCGCAGTTGCGAATACTCCGGCTACTGCGGCAGTTACGGTTGTTCGTCCGGCGCCAAGGGCAGTGCCCGCGCCGCCCTGCTTAACCGCGCGGTGGCCACCGGCAAGTGCCAGATCCGCGCCAATGCCAAGGTCACCCGCCTGCACAGCGATGCCAAGGGCAAGGTCAGTGCGGTGCAATACATCGATGGCGATGGCGCCACCCACCAAGTCACCGCCAAGACCTATGTGGTGGCGTGCCAAGCGATCGAAACCAGCCGCCTGCTGCTGGCATCGCTTGGCCCGAAGCACCCCAATGGCATCGGCAATCGTTTTGCTCAGCTCGGCCGCAACCTGCTGTTTTCGGCAGGCGGTTCGGGCACCGGTTATTTCGAGTACGACGCCATGAGCGCCGCCGACGCGGCCCGGCTCAAGCAGCGCGGCCCGTTTGTCAATCGCGGCCTGCAGGAGTGGTACACCTTCTCCGACCCGGCATTCGGCGGCGCCACCAAGGGCGGCACCATCGATTTCCTGCTCAGCCATCCCAACCCGATCGGGCGCGCCAGCCGCAACCGCTGGGATGGCGACGCACTGGTCTGGGGCACACGTCTGCAAAAGCGTCTGCTCTCGGCATTCACCGGCAGCCAGGCGCTGCGCTACGAGATATTCTGCGACTGGCTGCCCACTGACGACTGTTTCGTGGCGCTGGATTCAGAGGTGACCGACCGCTGGGGCTCGGCGGTGGCCAAGGTGCGGATCGGCTATCACCCGCACGATCTGAAGGTAGGCAACTACATCAATACGCATGCACTCAAGGTGCTCGAACGCATGGGCGCCACCGACATCAGCTCCGACATCAGCGGCAGCCCACCGCCAAATCTGGTGGCCGGCGGCTGCCGCTTCGGCGACGACCCGCGCACCGCGGTACTCGACCGCGACTGCCGCGTACACGGCGTCGACAACCTGTACGTCAGCGACGGCAGCTTCATGCCCACCGGCGGCAGCGTGCCCTACACCTGGACCATTTACGCCAACGCGTTTCGGGTGGCGGAGGCGATCAAAGCGGCGCTGTAAGGCACGATCAAACCAGCCGCACCCCATCCCAATACCGCGCAAGTGCGCTGTCATTGGTCAGCAACACCAGTGGCTCGGCCATGCTTTGCGCAACCAGCATGCGGTCGAACGGGTCTTTGTGCAACGGCGGCAGCGTGAGCAATTGTTCCGTGTGTTTGCCCAGAACAGGCAATTCCTCGATGTCCATTTGCGCAAGCGCTGCGCGCAAGGCGGGCAGCGAAACCGCAAAATCCGCGCGACACAATCCGCTCTTGATGGCAATCTCCCACAGGCTGGCAGTGCTGCAGTGCAACAGGTTGTCTTGGTTCTCCAGCAAAGGGCGTGGCGAGCGCCGAAGTGGCGATATACTTCAGCGAGCCCACTCGCGCAGGAGGTTCCACGCATGACCACAGGCGTCGCGCTTTTTCTTGCTGGTGTGGCTCAAGCGATCTCGGCATGGCTGTTCTTTCGTCACCCGGGTCAGAAATTTTGGGTCGTGGCGCCGATCTGGCGCGCCAGCGAATTCCTCAGCCCGGTCGGCGTCGCGCTCTGGGTTGGCGGTATGGTCCTCATGTGGGTTGGCGTTGCAGCCCTGTTTCTGGCCTATCTGGGTCGGTAGCGTTCAGGCCCGTTTATCGCTCGCCGATGCTATGCGCACGTTGCCGAGCCGCGGCGCGGCAAGCTCGGCCTCAGCGCGCCGTCACCAGCGAGCCAAGGTAAGCCATGAAGTCGATACACTACATTCTCGCTCGGCCGCTTGCGTTCATCGCGCTACTGGCTATCGCACTCAATGCCGTGCTTTGGGCGTTTGTGGTCGAAGCCGAAGGAGCGCCGGTTCGGGCGCGGCTACTGGCAATCGTTTTGGTCTCGATTCCGGCGCTGGCGAATCTTGCGCTGGGATTGATCATGCGGCCGCAGGCGCAGCCGGCGGTGTTTTTCGTCCCCGCGTCGATCCCGTCATTCTTCGCCATTGGCCTGTTCGTGTTTCAGGCGACTGCTCGCGATGCACAATCCGGGATTGCACTCGTAATTCTGTGGGTACTGCAATTGCTGGTCCTGCCGCTGTTCTGGTTGCTGGCCTTTGGTTTGCGGCGCCTTCACGCATAGATCGTGCGTGCGCTGCGCTGCCCGATAGCGGACGCCGGCAGCGCAGGCGTGGGCGCAGGAAATAGACATAGGCGAAGGCGGCGTAGAATGACGAATCTGGGCAGCCGCGTTGCAACCTTGCGTGCACATTCAGTACAGCCAGAGTTTTTTAACGCGAGACGACAGGCCGTTGCGATGCGAACTCACGGCACACTGACCGACGAATGATCAAGCGAATGGAACGTGACGGGTTTCGTCGCGCATGGATACGTGCGGTCAGCGTGATGGCATTGCGTAACCGCGCATTGCCCGCTGTCGCGATGTTGCTGTTCAGCAGCTTCTGCCTCTATTGGCAGCTCGATCTGCCGGTTGGGCCAATGGGCGAAATCGCCGGTGTCATCGAGTCGTCGGGTGGGCTTGCCGGTGCTTTCGGTACGACGACCATCATCGCCACGGCTCGCCTCGGCGATGGCTCGCGGATACAGGCGCGCGTGCAGCGCGGTGTTGCGGACTATCGCGATCAACGCGCGTTTGTGCGCGTTTACCGTGATCGACTATCGGGCAAACCGTCGTACGTGCTCTATCGCGCTGTGGCAAACAGCAACGGTCGTGGTGCCGCGAACTATCAACGGCGCGCGGCGGCCGCAAGGTTCGACAAGGCCTGAGTGGTAGCCCGGGTTGAGGCCGCCGGCCGAAACCCGGGGCCGTGCTGTGGCTTGGGTTACGCGGGAACCCTCACGGCATGGCAATGGCCGGCCTGCAAGCGCGATTGTTGCTTTCGCGATGCGCACGAGCAGGGGCGCGCCTCGGGCAGGTGGGCCGCATGGCCCTCATGTGGCTTGGCGTTGCAGCCCTGTTTCGGTTTCCGGCGTATCCGGGCCGGCAGTGTTCAAACCCGCTTAGCGAGGCCCTCAGCAGCATCCGCACGATAATGCGCGCCGATGCTGTGCTGGCGTTGCCGTGCCGCGGCAAGCAGGGCGCGGGCGAGTTCACCGGGCCAGCTGGCGTTGAGCGCCGGGGTGTTGGCGATCGCCGCCAGCGCGCTGTCGAGGCCGCTGCCGCTGCGCACCGGGCCGAGGTGCTGCCACAATAGCTCGCGCAGGTACTGCCGGCCCGGACCATCCAGCGATGCGCCAAGGGCGAGCGTTTGCGGCGCGCCGGGCGCTGCCGGCGCCGCCGGCGCATGCGCCAGCCAGGTGCCGAGCTGGCGCCCGAACACCACGCCTTCCAGCAGTGAGTTGCTGGCCAGCCGGTTGCTGCCGTGTACGCCGTTGCAGGCGACTTCGCCGACCGCGTACAGGCCCGGTACCGAGGTTTGTCCGAGTAGATCGGTGGCGAGGCCGCCCATGTGGAAATGCGCCACCGGCTGGATCGGGATGGGCGCGTGGCGCGGGTCGATGCCCTGCGCCTGACAGGCGGCGAACACGGTCGGGAATTGCTGCGGCCAGTGCGCGCCGATGCAGCGCGCATCCAGCCAGGTGCTGGCACCGGTCTGGCGCACCTGCCACACCCGGCGGGCAACGATGTCGCGCGGGGCAAGATCGCCGCGCGGGTCAACGCCAGCCATCAACGGCGCGCCGTCGCCATCGCACAGCCGCGCACCGGCGCCGCGGATCGCCTCGCTGATCAGCGGTAATTGCGTCGGCATTGGGTCAGCGTTGGGCGCCAGTGCGGTTGGGTGAAATTGCACGAACTCCAGATCGCGGCCAGCGGCGCCAGCACGCAGGCCCAGCGCCAGCCCGGCGCCGTCGGCGGATGCCGGGTTGCTGGTGCAGGCGAACAGGGCGCCGATGCCACCGGTGGCCAGCACCACCGCCGCCGCCATGATCTGCCGCGCTTGCCCATTTCCATCGCGGGCGCGCAGGCCGACGACACAGCCATCGCGCAGCAGCAGGGCATCGACATTGCAGCCGGATTGCAGCCGCACATGCGCAGCGCGTTTTGCCGCCTCGGCGAGTGCGTTGGCAATACGCTGGCCGCTGCGATCACCACCGGCATGGGCGATGCGGGCATGGCGGTGGCCACCCTCCAGATGCAGGCTCAGCGCGTCGCCGTCGCGGTCGAACGCCACGCCGTGCTGTTGCAGCCAGGCGATGGCGGCAGGCGCCTGTTCGGTCAGCACGGCGACCGCTTCGCGATCGTTGCTGCCGGCACCGGCGATCACGGTGTCGTGCGCGTGCTGTGCCGGGTTATCACCGGCACCGAGCGCGGCGGCAATACCGCCTTGTGCCAGCGGCGTGGCGCCATCGCTGCCAGCGCTACCGCGACTGAGCAGCAATACTTGGCGCGGCGCCGCCGCCAGCGCCGTGCACAGGCCAGCGATGCCGGCACCGATGATGATGATCGGCGGCAAGTTGCTCGCGCTGTGCGACATCTCAGGCCCGATCACGACGTCCGACCGCCAGCATCCGCGCCAGCGCATGCCGCGCGCGTGCGGCAACCAGCGGATCGACCGTGACTTCGTGTTGCAGATCGCGCAGGCAGGCGTAGATGTTGGGCAGGGTGATGCGCTGCATGTGCGGGCACAGGTTGCACGGCTGGATGAAGCGGATCTGCGGAAACTCGGCCTTGAGGTTGTCGGCCATCGAACATTCAGTGATCAATGCCACGTTTTGCGGTTGATGCGTGCGCAACCAGCCAGCCATGGCGGTGGTGGAACCGACGAAGTCGGCTTCGGCCAGCACTTCGGGGGTGCATTCGGGATGGGCAACGATCTGCGCAGCGAAGCGCTCGCGGGTTTGCCGCACTTGCGCCGCGCTGAATTGCTCATGCACTTCGCAACTGCCTTCCCACAGGATCAGTTCGACCGTGGTTTGCGCGGCAATGTACTGGCCGAGGTAGCGATCGGGCACAAAGATCACCTGCGCGCAACCCATCGATTCCACCACCTGCAAGGCATTGGCCGAGGTACAGCAGGCATCGGATTCGGCCTTCACCTCGGCCGAGGTGTTGATGTAGCTCACCACCGGCACACCGGGATGACGCCGGCGCAGGGCGCGCACATCGGCGGCGGTGATCGCGGCGGCCAGAGAACACCCCGCGGCAAGGTCGGGGATCAGCACGGTTCGATCCGGCGCGAGAATCTTGGCGGTCTCGGCCATGAACTGCACGCCGCAGAACACGATGATCTTGCTGTCGCAACGCGCCGCGGCTTCCGCCAGCGCCAGTGAATCGCCGGTGACATCGGCAACGCCGTGGAAAATCTCCGGCGATTGATAGCTGTGCGCCAGAATCGTGGCGCCGCGCACTGCCTTGAGGCGGCGGATCGCATCGATCCACGGCAGATGCAATGGCCATTCCACGCACGGCAGCAGGCCGCGCAGGCGCTCGCCCAGTTCGGCATATTCGTGTTCCAGCCCGGGGCGGGGCTCGGGGCGCGGCAGGGTGGAAAGATCGGACATGGCACGGTTCCCGGCGGTGTGCCGCAGGCACGGCGGCACAGCATCGCAGCACCATACTGTCGCCGCCCTGATCCAGATCAAATTGCGCCGCCGTTGAATCGGCGACAGTGGGCAATGGCACGTGTAGCGTCGTCATGCCAGCGAAAGCTGGCATCCAGCGCCTCGCTCTTGCTTGACCTCTTGACGTCACTGGATTCCAGCTTTACCGCGGGCTGTCCATGCCCGCCGCCCTACGGGCCAGCTTCGCTGTTCACGGGTGCTCCAGACGCGCGCAGTCGCTGGCATGACGAAACAGATGGGCTCAGCAATTTCTCGGGAAAGCAAAACCACGGAGGCCAGGCAATGGCATTTCACGATCTGCGCAGCTTTATCGCGCACCTGGAAAAAACCGGCGGCTTGCGCCGGGTGTCCGATCCGGTCGATCCCGAACTGGAAAGCACGGCGCTGTGCCTGCATGTGCTGCGCGCACAGGGGCCGGCACTGCTGATGCAGGCCCCTGTTGGATCGCAGCATCCGCTGCTCGGCAACCTGTTCGGCCATCGCGCGCGCATCGAGGCCGCGATTGCGGGGCGGCCGCTGGCGTCGCTGCGCGAATTGGGTGCGTTGCTGGCGGCGATCAAGGAACCACGCTGGCCGAGCTCGTTGCGCGAGGCGTTGCAGCAATGGCCGGAGTTGGCGCAACTGGCACATGTGGCGCCGCGCAGCGTGCGCGAGGCGGCGTTTCAGGAACAGGTACTGACCGGCGATGACGTGGACCTTGGCCGCTTGCCGATCCAGCGCTGCTGGCCGGGCGATGCCGGCAAGCTGATCACCTTCGGGCTGGTGGTTACCCGCGGCACCCGCCAGAAACGGCAGAACGTGGCGATCTATCGGCAACAGGTGATCGACCGCAATCGGGTGATCATGCGCTGGCTGCCGCATCGCGGCGGTGCGCTCGATTACGCTGACTGGCAGGCCACGCATCCAGACAAGCCGTTTCCGCTGCTGGTGGCGATCGGCGCCGATCCGGCAACGCTGCTGGCGGCGGTGGCGCCGGTGCCCGATACCTTGTCCGAATACGAGTTCGCCGGCCTGCTGCGCGGCGAGCGCACTCGCCTGTGGCACAGCGCGCTGACCGGCCTGGACGCTCCGGCCGGCGCCGAAATCGTGCTCGAAGGTTTCATCCAGCCCGGCGATACCGCGTTGGAAGGGCCGTTCGGCGATCACACCGGCTACTACAATGCGCAGGCGCCGTTCCCGGTGTTCACGATCGAGCGCATGAGCTTGCGCACGGATGCGATCTATCACGGCAGTTACATGGGCCGCGCGCCGTTCGACGAGCCCTCGGTGCTGGCACAGGCGTTGAACGAAATCTTCGTGCCGATCCTGCAAAAAGTGTTCCCTGAAATCGTCGATTTCTACCTGCCGCCGGAGGCGTGTTCGTACCGCGTCGCGGTGGTCAGTATCCGCAAGCAGTATGCCGGCCACGCGCGGCGGATCATGATGGCGGTATGGTCGTACCTGCGCCAGTTCACCTACACCAAGTTCGTGATCGTCACCGACGCCGATATCGACGTGCGCAACTGGGCACAGGTGATCTGGGCGGTTTCGACCCGCGTCGATCCGGCGCGCGACAGCGTGCTGATCGAAAACACCCCGATCGATTACCTCGACTTTGCCAGCCCGGTGCCCGGCCTTGGTTCGAAGCTGGGGCTGGATGCCACCCACAAATGGCCTGGGGAAACCACCCGCGACTGGGGCCGGCCGATCACCGGTGATGCCGCGATCGAGAAACGGGTGCAGGCGCTGTGGGAAAAGCTGGTAACACCGCCGGAAACCTGATCCGGATCAATTTAGTGATCGACAGCGGCGGCGACAATCGACACCCGATGTCATGCCGAGCGAGGTGAAAACCGTCATGCAACTGGTGTGCCCCGCCGGCAATCTGCCGGCGCTCAAGGCGGCGGTCGATAATGGCGCCGATGCGGTCTATGTCGGTTTCCGCGACCAGACCAACGCGCGTGCCTTCCCGGGCCTGAACTTCAGTGAGGCCGAGCTGCGCCAGGGCGCGGACTACGCGCATCAACGCGGGCGCAAGCTGTACGTCGCGCTCAATACCTATCCCGATTCAGCGCGGCTGGCGATGTTCGAGGCGGCGGTGGATCGCGCTGCCGAGCTCGGTGCCGATGCCATCATCGCCGCCGAAATGGCGGTGCTCGACTACGCCGCGCGCACGCATCCGCAGATGCCCCGGCATCTGTCGGTGCAGGGTTCGGCCACCACCGCCGCGGCGCTGCGCTATTGCCACGAGCGCTTCGGCATTGCGCGTGCGGTGTTGCCACGGGTGCTGTCGATCGAACAGGTCGAGCGCCTGTGCGCGAACAGCCCGGTGCCATTGGAAGTGTTCGCGTTCGGCAGCCTGTGCATCATGGTCGAGGGCCGCTGCCAGCTATCGAGCTACGTCACCGGCGCTTCGCCCAATCGCCATGGCGTGTGCTCGCCGGCGAAGTTCGTGCGTTGGCAAGAACTGCCCGACGGCAAGCGTGCCGTGCATTTGAACGGCGTGCTGATCGATCGGTTTGACGCCGGCGAACCGGCTGGCTATCCCTGCGTGTGCAAGGGCCGCTTCGAAGTCGGTGGTGAGGTGTTTCACGCGCTGGAAGAACCAACCAGCTTGAACACCATGGAATTGCTGCCGCGCTTGCTCAAGATCGGTGTCAGCGCACTCAAGATCGAGGGCCGCCAGCGTGGTGTGGCTTATGTGTCAACGGTAACCCACGCCTGGCGCAGCGCGATCGATCGCTGCGCCGCCGACCCGGCGCACTGGGCGGTCGAACCGGCGTGGAAAAGCGCGCTGTCGGCGCACGCCGAAGGCCACCAGACCACGCTTGGCCCGTACCACCGGGCGTGGCATTGAGGGTTGCAAATCGTAGGATGGGTAGAGCGCAGCGAAACCCATCGTCGCCGGTTAGCGATGGGTTTCGCTGCGCTCTACCCAGCCTACGGCTACGGCACTTGCAAGGACTGAAGCCATGCGATTGAGTCTGGGACCACCGCAATATTTCTGGCCACGCGAACAGGTGTTTGCGTACTATCGCGAAGCCATGCATTGGCCGCTGGATGTGTTCTATCTCGGCGAAACGGTGTGCTCGAAACGGCGCGAATTACGCAGCCGCGACTGGCTGGCGCTGGCCGGCGAGATCGCCGACAACGGCCGCGAGGTGGTGCTGTCGAGCCTGGCCCTGCTGGAAGCCGAATCCGAACTGGGTGCGCTGCAACGGCTGGTCGAGAATGGCCGTTTCCGGATTGAGGCCAATGATCTGTCGGCGGTGCAGTTGTGCCGTGAGCGCGGTCTGCCGTTTGTTGGCGGCCCAACCTTGAATGTCTACAACCATCGCGCGCTGGCGATGCTCATCGCCGACGGCATGCAGCGCTGGGTGCCGGGCGTCGAATTGAGCCGCGATCTGCTGATCAAACTGGGCGCTGCTGCCGAAGCCGAGTCGATCACGTTGCCGGAGATCGAGTTGATCGCCTGGGGCCGCTTGCCGCTGGCGTATTCAGCGCGCTGCTTCACCGCTCGCGCATTTGATGTCGGCAAGGATCAGTGCGAGTTCCGCTGTTTGCAGCACCCCGATGGGCTGCCGCTGGCCAGCCGCGACGGTGATCCGTTTTTGGTCATCAATGGCATTCAGGTGCAAGGCCGTGAGGTCTGCGATCTGGCGCCGGAAATGGCGCAAATGCGCGCGCTCGGTGCCAGCGTGTTGCGCCTGTATCCGCAGGCCGACGGCATGGCCGAGGTGGTGCAGTATTTTCGCGCTGCACTCGCCAGCGAAAGCCCGTTGCCGCGCCGTGGCGACGACAATGGCTACTGGCACGGCCGTGCCGGTATGGCGGTGTAGTTTTGTTGCTACCAATCGCTGCCGCGATGTGCGGTACGTGCGGCGCGGGCAAAGCGCGCGCTGCGGTTGAGTGCGATGCGCAAGGCCAGCGGCACGTCTTCCCAGGACAGCCGGTCGAGCAGGTTGCGCGCGGTCAGGCCCAGTTCGGTATCGCCGGTCAGCTCCAGCCGGCGTTGGAAGAACAAGGTATCGGCATCCTCCAGCCGGCTTGCCAGCAACAATAGATCGGTTGCGCTGCCGCACACGGTGGCTTCCGCTTCGACCCCAGGCTCGCACACGCATAACCGGTCACCGCGCCGTTCGATCACCCACTGCATACCAAGGTCGGACACGTGGATGCCGAGCCGTCGGCCCGCCATGAAATCGAGGCTGCCGTCGGCCATGGTCGGTGCCAGCACCCGCGCCATCGCCAGTTCCAGCACGCGCCGTTGCAGCGCTGGCGGCAGCACGCGCAGCAGCGGCGCTACGCGCTGCGGTGGTGGCAGCGCGCGCAATGCGGCATGGCCGAGGCGCTCGCGCAGCAAGCGCAAGCGTGGCTGGGTCGGTGACGCTGGCGTGTAGGTGGTGGTCATGGCGGTGCTTCCCTGAGTCGGCGGGGCGGTAGACAAGGTAACGGTGATGCCTTGCTGCGTGCGGGCATCGGCGATCAACAGATCCATCAACGCGTGCGCCAGCGGCGCGGGCAGGCCGAGGCGCGCGCTCAGGCTGCCGGCACGGCGATGCACGGCGTGTTCGCGCGCCGGGTCGTGGTGTCGCATGCGCAGTCGTCGCTTCATCCTGCTCACGCCATCGACCAGATGCCGGCGCATGGCGATGAGCACCAGCAAGGCGTCATCGATGCGGTCGATCACCATTCGCGCGGGTTGCAGCGGCAACGGCACAAGCGAATGATTGTCTGCGGTCATGGGTAGCGGCCAAGCTCGGGCAGGGTGTCATGACACGCTATTTTTACTGCGCTCGTCATGATCTGGATCAATGTGTGCAACATCCGATGACATGAGACTGATTCGCATGAACCTATCCCGCGAACTGAACCCGCAGCGGCTTGCCGACGCGCCCCACCGTCTGTTGTTTTTTGTCGGCGCATTCAATGTGTTGGCGATGATGGCGTGGTGGACGGCGTGGCTGATCGGGCAGCACTGGCCAGCCTTGGCATTGCCGCAGCCGCCGATCCCGGCCGGTTGGGCACATGCGCTGATGATGCCGCTGCAGGTGCTGGCGCCATTCATGTTCGGATTTTTGCTGACCGTATTTCCGCGCTGGATGAATCAGCCCGCGCTCAGCCGTTGGCACTACCTGCCGGTGGGGCTTGGCCTGTTTGGTGGCCAGATGCTGATGCTGGTCGGCTTGTCGGGCTTCCCGCATCTGGTGCATCTGGGCGCGGTGTTCAGCATCGCCGGTTGGGTAGCCAGCATGGCCGCGCTGCTGGGCGTGTTGTGGCGCGAGCAGGGCCGCACCTGGCATGCGCTCAGCGCTTTCGCCGCGCTGGCGATGGGTTTGCTGGCCTGGCTGCTGTTTGCCGCCTGGCTGCACGCGCAATCACACCTATTGTGGATGTTCGCGGCGATCAAGATCGCGGTGTTCGGTTTTGCGTTGCCGGTCTTTCTCACCGTCTGCCATCGCATGTTGCCGTTCTTCGCCAGCGTGGTGATACCGGGCTACCGGATCTGGCGCCCGCTGTGGCTGCTGGCGGCGTGGTGGTTGCTGGTGTTTGCGCACTTGCTGCTGGAACTGATGCACGGCTACAGCCTGTTGTGGATTGCCGACCTGCCGATGGCCGCGCTGGCGGCGGTTACCCTGTGGCAGTGGTGGCCGAAGCACAGCGCAGCGCAGCCGCGCCAACCCATGCCCGGTCTGCTGTCGGTGTTGCTGGTCGGCTTTGCCTGGTTGCCGATCGCATTCAGCCTGTTCGCGGTGCAAAGCCTGGTGTTCGCGATTAGCGGTGAGTTTGTGCTCGGCCGCGGCCCGGTGCATGCCATCACCATCGGCTTTTTCGGCAGCCTGCTGGTGGCGATGGTTACCCGCGTCACCCAAGGCCATTCCGGGCAGCCATTGCAAATGACCGCTGTCGCCTGGTTCGCGTTCGTCACCATCGGGTGTGTTGCCGTAATCCGCATTCTGGCTGAAGCCGCTGCCGACGGCCTGCTGTGGCAAATCGTGGCCGGAGCAGGCTGGCTGCTGGCATTCACGCCGTGGGTATTGCGCTCGATGCGCATCTACCTCAGCCCGCGCGCGGACGGCCGACCCGGCTGAGTGCATGCATTGCGGCGCTGCATGCGTCGGTTCATTGTTGCTATGCAACAATCGGCGTCGGTGGTTGTCCAACATCCGCCACCTGTCCGCTGTGCGCTGCGCCGTCATCGTCGCGTCGTGCGCGCGTGTTGCCATTGGCATTCATCCCTGAACCCCCGCGAGGACATCATGCTCACGCACAAGACCGCACTCATCACCGGCTCCACCTCAGGCATCGGCCTGGGCATCGCCGAAGCCTTCGCCGCCGCTGGCGCCAACGTGATTCTCAATGGCTTTGGCGATGCCGCGCAAATCGAGGCGATCCGCGCGCGACTTGCAGCCGAGCACGGCGCCACCGTGCGTTACGATGCTGCCGACATGAGCAAGCCCGCAGCGATCGAGCAGATGATCAACGCCGCACTCGCCGAGTTTGGTTGCATTGATATTCTGGTCAACAACGCCGGCATTCAGCATGTCGCGCCGATCGACGAGTTTCCACCCGAAAAGTGGGATGCGATCATCGCCATCAACCTGTCCTCGGCGTTTCACACCACCCGCCTGGCGTTGCCGGCGATGAAGAAAAAGGGCTGGGGCCGGGTCGTCAACATGGCCTCGGCGCACGCGCTGGTGGCCAGCCCGTTCAAATCGGCCTACGTGGCCGCCAAGCATGGCATCGCCGGGCTGACCAAAACCGTTGCGCTGGAAGTGGCCGAGCAGGGCATCACCGTCAATGCGATCTGCCCGGGTTATGTGCGCACGCCCTTGGTGGAAAAGCAGATCCCGGCCACCGCCAAAGCGCGCGGCATCACCGAGCAGCAGGTGATCAACGATGTGATGTTGCTGGCACAACCGACCAAGCAGTTCGTCAGTGTCGAACAGGTGGCGGCATTGGCGAAGTTTCTGTGTGGCGATGACGCCGCCTCGATCACCGGCGCCATCCTGCCGATCGACGGCGGTTGGGTCGCGCAGTGACGACGGCTGTCGATAACCAAGGCCAAAGCGCGTGAACGCCACCGACATCCTCGCCCTGCCGTCGATGCCGATGGGCTCGCCATCCTATCCGGCCGGCCCGTACCGCTTCATCGACCGCGAATACCTGATCATCAGCTACGAATCGGATCCGGAAGCGATTCGCGCCGCGCTGCCCGACCCGTTGCAGCCCGATGGCAGCAACCGGGTGCTGTGCGAGTTCATCCGCATGCCCGATTCGTCCGGTTTTGGCAGCTACACCGAATCGGGCTTGGTGATTCCGGCGCGCTTCAACGACAAGCCGGTCAACTTCACCGCGCAGATGTATCTCGACGATCATCCGCCCATTGCCGCTGGTCGCGAGATCTGGGGCTTCCCGAAAAAGCTCGGTCATCCGAAATTGCAGGTGGTGCACGACACCCTCACCGGCACCCTTGACTACGCCGGGGTGCAGGTGGCGGTGGGCACCATGGGCTACAAGCACCAGCATTTGTTGTACGACCTGCAAGGCCGCAAGGCGTGCTCGGCGGCATCGATCATCGAAAAAATGAGTGCGACCCAGGTCAACCTCAAGCTGATCCCGGATGTCGATGGCACGCTGGCGATTGCCCAGTTGGTGGCGTATGAGTTGGTCGATATTCAGGTCAAGGGCGCCTGGTCTGGCCCGGCGCGTCTGCATCTGGTGCCCCACGTCAACGCGCCGCTGGCCGACCTGCCAGTGCGCAAGGTGCTTGGCGGCCTGCATTTTATCGCCGACCTGACCCTGCCTTACGGCCGCGTGATCCATGATTACCAGGCCAGCACAAACAAAACCAGCAAGGCGAAACCATGAGTGTTCCCAAAAAGCGTGGCAAGAGCAGGGTTGCCGAACCTGACGTTTGCGCACCGCTCGGCCAGACCGTGCTGGTGCTGCAAGGCGGCGGCGCACTCGGTGCGTTTCAGGTCGGCGCCTATCAGGCGCTGCATGAAGCCGGCATCGAGCCGGACTGGATCATCGGCACCTCGATTGGCGCGATCAATGCCGCGCTGATCGCCGGTAATCCGCCAGCGCAGCGCCTGCCTGCGTTGCAGGCTTTCTGGCAGCGCATCACCCAGCACGGCATGGGGCTGTGGACGCCGCCGGGGCTGGCTGGCACGCTCAATGACATGGCAATCATGGCGCGCGGCGTGCCCGGGTTTTTCCGCCCCAACGCCACTGCCTGGCTCGGCGCGAATGCGTCGGTTGGCATCGACAAGGCATCGTATTACGACACCGCGCCGCTGCGCGAAACCCTGGCCGGGCTGATCGATGTCGATCGCCTCAGCGCCGGTTCGCCACGCTTGACGGTAGGTGCGGTCAACGTGCGCACTGCGGCAATGCGCTATTTCGATTCGCCGCGTGACACCCTTGGCATCGATCACATCCTCGCCTCGGGCGCGTTGCCGCCGGCGTTTCCGGCGGTGCGTATCGACGGCGAGGCGTACTGGGATGGCGGCATCTATTCCAACACCCCGATCGAGGCAGTGCTCGATGACCAGCCGCGCCGCGATTCGCTGATTTTTGCGGTGAATGTATGGCATGCCGATGGCGACGAGCCGACCAGCATTGCGCAGGTGATGGAACGCCAGAAGGACATCCAGTACGCCAGCCGCGCACATAGTCACATCGCCCGTCAGCAGCAGCTTCATCATTTGCGCCACATCGTGCGCGAGCTGGCGAACCAGTTACCTGACGGGTTGCGCAAATCCGCCACCAATCAGGCACTGGCGGCCTTTGGCTGCCGCACCGTCATGCACGTGGCGATGCTCAGCCCTGGCCATATCGACGGTGAGGGCGCCAGCAAGGACATCGATTTTTCTGCCGATGGCATCCGCGCCCGTCAGCAATCTGGCTATGCGCAAACGTGCGCGATGCTGGCACGTGCGCCATGGAATGCGCCGGCCGATCCGATGCTCGGTGTGATCGTACACAGCGATAACGACTGAGCCAGATCAAGGTGACGCTGCCGCCGCGTCGGTAAACTCGACACCGGTTTGCAGGCGACGGGCAGCAGTGATGATTGCGTTTTATGTTCAGATCAAATGGGTACATGTGGTTGCCGTGTTGCTCAGCGGCGGTCTGTTTGCGCTGCGCGGCATCGCTGTGCTGGCCGGACAGCGCTGGCCGCTGGCGGCACCGCTGCGCTATCTGAGCTACAGCATTGATACCACCCTGCTGACCGCGGCATTGATGTTGCTCACCATCCTGCCGGCGGGCGTGTTCGCCAATGGCTGGCTCACGCTCAAACTGCTGTTGCTGGTGGTCTACGTGGTGCTGGGTACGCTGGCGCTCACGCGCGGCAAAACCCAGCGCGTGCGTGCGATTTGTTTTGTCGCGGCGTTGCTGACCTATGGCTACATGCTGGGGGTGGCGCGCATGCACCACCCGCTCGGCGTGTTCTATCCGTGGGTCATGTAGCGAGGTTACGCGATGCGCCAGACGCAGGCGTGATCTGTCAGGGCTCCCATAGGTGCAGAGCATGGCTTCGAGGTGGGAGCGCGCCTGCGCGCGAAGGTCTGTCGCCAGATCGTTCGCTGGCAGGCCGGCTCACCACTCCACATACAGTGTGACCGAGGCATTGCGGCCCGCCCCGGTGAAGAACTCAAGGTCTGGTGCATCGGCGAGCAGCTTGCGGCTGCTGGCCCAGTCCCAATGTTTGCGGTCGGCCAGGTTGAACACGCCGGCATTGATGCGCACGCTGTCGGTTGGCCGCCACCACGCGAGCAGGTCGAGCAGGCCATAGCCGGGGCTGCGGAACAGAGCGGCGGTGCTGCTGTCGACATCGGTCTTGCGCTGCACGCCGGTGCCTACCAGTTCGCCGCCGAACCGGCCGTTGCGGCTGTCGTAACCAATGCCGAGCACCAGCCGGGCCGGGTCCACCGTGTTCAGTGGCTGATTGCGACGGGTATCGTCGCCCTCGGTCCAGGCGGCGGCGCTGCGCAGGCGCCAGCCGGCCAGCGCATCGCTCCAGGTTTCCAGGGCAACGTCGAGGCTGCCCTCGATGCCACGGATTCGCGCGCGGTCGCGGTTTACCGATTGAAATATCAGCGCACCCGACTCCGGGTCGGTACCCAGGTTGGCGCGCGATTCGATCAGGTTGTGGTAGCGGTTGTTGAACACGGCCAGACTGGCGCGCAGCTCGGGCGACTCGTAGCGCCAACCGGCTTCAAAGCCCTTGCTGGTTTCCGATTCAAGGTTCGGGTTGGGCCGCGCCACAAAGTTGAACGCGGGAATGGTGAAGCCGACGTTGACGTCGCCGAACGGCGGCGCGCGAAAGCCCTCGGCATACTGCACGAACACGCTGCTGCGGGCGTTGATTTTCCAGCGCGCGCCAAGCCGCGCGGTGAGGCGCGATTCGCGGATGTCGGCCGGCTCGCCATCCGGGTTGTCGTCGCGGTAGGTCGCGTCGGGATGCGCGTTCAACCGATAACGTTCCCAGCGCAGCGCCGGGATCAGCGCCAGGCGTTCGCCCAAGCGCATTTCATCCTGCCAGAACACGCCCAGCTCGTTGCCGGTGGAGTTCGGGAAATCGCGTACCGGCAGCCTTTCACCGATCACCGTTGTGCTGCTGACGCCGGTATCGAGATTGGTTTCAAAGCCGTCGCGCAGGTCGCGATAACGGGTATGCGCGAACTCCACGCCGACCACGTTCCAGTGCGCGATGCCGAGCCAGTCGCCGCGTTGCTGGCCGAGCAGCTTGAATCCGCGTGCATCTTCGTCGTAAGCGAAGTCGCGCACGCGCAGCGAGAAAAACCGGGTACGCCCTTCCGGGCGACGATGCTGTTCGGCATGCTGGCGGGTGTTGGCGTTCTGGCCGTAGGCCAGCACAGTGAGCGAATCCAGCCACGGCAAATGGGTGTCGATGCGGCCATCGGCACTGATGCGGGTGCGCCGTGCGCGGTCATCGGTGATCAAGGCGGTGGTGCTGGAGAATTGCCCCGGCCCATTGACCAGCGATTGCACGTCGGTATCGACCGCGCTGCGGCTGTGATCCAGTGTCAGCCGCCAGCGGCCAAGCGCGCCGGCATTGCGGATCAGCTTGAGCAGCGCGCTCTGGCGCAGGGTGTCGGCCGGATTGGCGTGGCGCCGTGGATCATCGGCGGAGTTTTCGCTTTCGCTGCCTTCGCGCCGCGCCAACGACACCATCGCTTGCCATGGCCCCGATTCGGCAGCCCAGCCGGCACCGGCTAACACACTGTCATCGCGGCCCGAGTAGCCGGCCCGGGCACCGTAAAATGCGCCGCGGCCGTCCCCGCGTGCGAGAAAATCAGTGGGTTCGCGGGTGCGGTAATTGACGATGCCGGCAAGGGCATCGCTGCCCCACAAGGTCGATGCCGGGCCACGCAGAATTTCGACCTGCTCGATCGCCTCGACATCAATCAAATCACGGCCGGCCCGCGAAAAGCTGCCGACGCCGAAGCCCTTGGGCAGCGGCACGTCGTCCACCACCATGCCGACCCGGTTGCCATCAAGGCCACGGATCGAGAAGCCCTGCAAGCCGAAGCGGCCGGGGTCGGCAACCACGCTGACACCCGGTTGGTAGCGCACCATGTCGCGGATATCCTGGCTCAGCGTGCGCTCGATCTCGCCGCGCTCGATGACGCTGATGCTGCCGACCACTTGCTGGATCGGTTCGGCCACCTTGCTGGCCACCACCACCATCCGATCCAGGGCAATGGCCGGCGTTGCTGCGGCGCTGCCGGCATCGACGGCGATGGCAACCGGCGGCAGCGCCAGTGCCACGACAATCAGTGCGGCGCGTTTTCGTGTGGACATCGCAGATGCTCCGTAACAAAGATTGCGCTCAGGCTACGGGACGCGCGGTAAACAGGAATTGATCGCGGTCAGCTTTCGCCGGCACATTGTGGCAATCTGGCTTCGGCTTGATCCAGGTCACGGCCCGCCATCGGCAAAGCATCGAAGCTATTGCTTGATGCCTGCGCGCCGATGCGTGGGCCCGATTGCAACCCATGGAGAACCGCGATGACACAGCGTGAGCGAACCATCCCGAAGGCATTGCGCACACCACACCTGCTTGCCGCCGCGATGCTGATGGCCCTGGCCGGCACCGCGCTGGCGCAGGATGCCAACGAACGCCCGGGCAAGCACCCCGATGAAGCCGGGCAGGCCGCTTTTCTGGCCAATTGCGCAGCCTGCCACCAACCAACCGGCAGCGGCCTGCCTGGCGCCTTTCCGCCACTGGCCGGCTCGGATTTCATTGCCAAGAACAACGCGGATGACTTGATCGCCGGCATCCTCAAGGGTTTCAGTGGCAAGCTGGTGGTCAACGGCGTCGAGTACAACAATGTGATGCCGGCGATGAGCCACCTTCCCGATGCCGACGTGGCGCATATCGTCACCTACATTCTCAATAGCTGGGGCAACCCCGGCGGCACGGTCAGCGAGAAGCAGGTCAAGGCGGCTCGCTCGCGGCTGGCGGTGAGTTCCGACCCGGCACAGGGCGAATCGCATCCGGGCACCCCGCGTGCGCAGAGCACCTATCAGGGTGCGCCGTCGACGCTGGCATCGAGCGATGTCGAGATGGTGGTCAACCCAGCCGCGCCATCGCTGAGCAAGGTGGAGTTCGATCAGGCCACCAAAATCTTTTTTGAACGCTGCGCCGGCTGCCATGGCGTGCTGCGCAAGGGTGCTACCGGCAAGCCGCTGACCCCGGACATCACCCGCGCCAAAGGCACCGACTACCTCAAGGCGCTGATCAACTTCGGCTCACCGGCCGGCATGCCCAATTGGGGCACGTCCGGGCAACTGACCAGCGAGCAGATCGACATCATGGCGCGTTTTCTGCAACACGACCCGCCCAATCCGCCGGAGTGGGGCATGCCGCAGATGCGTGAGACCTGGAAAGTGCTGGTTCCGGTCGATCAGCGGCCGACCAAGAAGATGAATGACTACAACATCGACAACGTCTTCGCGGTGACGCTGCGCGACAGCGGCGAGGTGGCATTGATCGATGGCGACAGCAAAAAAATCATCAACGTCATCAAGACCGGCTACGCGGTGCATATTTCGCGGATGTCCGATTCGGGCCGCTACATTTACACCATCGGTCGCGACGGCCGGCTCGATTTGATCGATCTGTGGATGAAAATGCCCGATCGTGTCGCCGAGATCAAGATTGGCTTGGAGGCACGCTCGGTCGAAACCTCCAAGTACAAGGGTTACGAAGACACCTACGCGATTGCCGGTGCCTACTGGCCGCCGCAGTTCGTCATCATGGATGGTGCGACGTTGGAACCCAGGAAGATCGTTTCCACCCGTGGCATGACCGTCGACTCTCAGGAGTATCACCCGGAGCCGCGCGTGGCCGCCATCGTCGCCAGCCACGAGCACCCGGAGTTCATCGTCAACGTCAAGGAAACCGGGCGGGTGCTGTTGGTCAATTACGCCGACATCGACAACTTGCAAATCACCACGCTCGATGCTGCGCGCTTCCTGCACGATGGTGGCTGGGATTCGACCAAGCGTTACTTCCTTACCGCAGCCAATCAATCCGACAAGATCGCGGTGGTCGATTCACGCGAGCGCAAGATGACCGCTCTGATCGATGTCGACAAGATTCCGCATCCGGGGCGTGGTGCCAACTTTGTGCATCCGCAGTTCGGGCCGGTGTGGGTTACTTCGGCGCTTGGCAACGAAAAGATCACCCTGATCGCGACCGATCCGGAGAACCACAAGGACCATGCGTGGAAGGTGGTCGAGGTGCTCAAGGGCCAGGGCGGCGGTTCGCTGTTCGTCAAGACCCACCCGAAATCGAAGAATCTGTGGGTGGATTCGCCGCTCAACCCAGATCCGAAGATCAGCCAAAGCATTGCCGTGTTCGATATCAACCACCTCGACAAGGGCTACACCGTGTTGCCGATTGCGCAATGGGCGAACCTCGGCGAAGGCGCCAAGCGCGTGGTGCAGCCCGAGTACAACGCCGCTGGCGACGAGGTGTGGTTCTCGGTCTGGAACGGCAAGGATCAACAATCGGCGATCGTGGTGGTGGACGACAAGACGCGCAAGCTCAAGGCGGTGATCAACGATCCGCGCATCGTCACGCCAACCGGCAAGTTCAATGTGCATAACACGCAGGATGACGTTTACTGAAGCCTGTTGTTGATGCGGTACCAGGCAAAACCCCGCCGCAAGGCGGGGTTTTGTTGCCGGGCATAGCGGCTCAGTAGGCCCAACCGAGCCGGCGATAGAGTTTGCTCAGGGTCCACAGCGGCCCGATCAGCAGATACACCAGATCGGTGAAAAAACTCGGTCGTTTGCCTTCGAGGTAATGGCCGATGAACTGGCCGATCCATGCGACCACGAATACCACGCCGGCGAGCATCGCCAGCCCGCTGCCGCTCAGGCGCTGGTACAGCACGTGGCAGAGCAGCCCCATCAACACGAACGCCAGCAGCAGGCCCAGTGCCAGTGGCCGCGACAGCCGCCAGTAATAGCCCAGCGCCAGTGCCAGCGCGATGCCGGCCCACAGCCCCGGCTGGCCGAGCGACGGCGGCACCGGAATCGCCCACAGCGCAGCGATTACCGCCCACACGATGGCCGGCACGCACACCAGATGGATGCGCTGGTTGGCGCGGTTGCGATGATCGCCGGAATAATTCCCGAGCCAGCGATCGATCGGGCGAACGGGCGTGTTGTCGTTGATGCTGTCGTTCATGGCGCAACTCCGCACGGCAGTGGCTTGCCGGCCAGTGTAATGGAGGCCGGGGTTGGGTGCGACGTGGGGCCGGGGCTCGGGCGCGATGCGCCCCAGGTTTCGGCTTCGCCTCAACCCGGGCTACCGGGGGTTCGGTGTGAAGCGGTACCAGTTTGCGTGCGCTGCGGTAGCCCGGGTTAGGCCGCAGGCCGTAACCCGGGATGGCACTGGGGAATGGCTCGAGGTTCGGAGTGCATGAATGCGCGCTCGAGAGCAGCCAACTCACCCAACCAGCGGCGTACCGGTAAGCTTTGCCAACGCCGTGGCATAGCGCAGCCGAGTGCCTTCGATCACCTCCGCGGGCAAGCGCGGGCCGGGCGCGGTCTTGTTCCAGTCCAGCGTTTCCAGATAATCGCGCACGAATTGCTTGTCGTAGCTCGGCGGGCTGATTCCGACGCGATAATCTTGTGCCGGCCAGAACCGTGACGAATCCGGGGTCAGCATTTCATCCATCACAATCAGCGAGCCGTCGCCATCGAGCCCGAACTCCAGCTTGGTGTCGGCGATCAGGATGCCGCGTTGCTGCGCGTACGCCGCCGCGAAGCGGTAGATCGCCAGGGTGGTGGCGCGCACCTGCTCGGCCAGCGCACCGCCGATCAGCGCCACCATCGCATCGAAACCGATGTTTTCGTCGTGATTGCCGATCGCCGCCTTGCTCGATGGTGTGAAAATCGGTTCCGCCAGACGCTCGGCCTGGCGCAGGCCGGCCGGCAGTTCGATCCCGCACACGCGGCCGCTGGCCTGGTAATCCTTCCAGCCCGATCCAACCAGATAGCCGCGCGCAATCGCTTCTACCGGCAGCGGCTTGAGCCGCTTCACCACCACGCTGCGCTGCGCATACAGCGCCACATCGACGCCAGCCGGCAGCACCGACGCCACGCTATCGCCGGTCAGGTGATTGGCGATCAGGTGCGCGCTGCGCGCGAACCAGAAGTTCGACATCTGGCACAGCAGCTCGCCCTTGCCCGGAATCGGGTCGGGCAACACCACGTCGAAGGCGGAAAGCCGGTCGCTGGCGACCATCAACAGGCGCTCGCCGGGCAGCGCAAACACGTCGCGCACCTTGCCACGGTGCAGCAGTTCCAGCCCGGGCAGCTCGGCAGTATGCAGGGTGCGGATCACGGCGAGGCTCCAGCAAAGTGCATAGTGTAAGTCGGCGGCATGCTTGCGTGTGCTCGGGCACTGGCCTTGGCGGTTGCTCAGGCTACAATCGCGCCATGATGACTGCCTATGCAACCCTGCTCGCCGCCGCTGAAGTGCTTTCCGCGCCGACGCGACCGGCCAAACTCGATATCTGCGCGCTGTGCCATGGCGAGGACGGGCGCGCCAAAACCGCGGTGGCACCGAACCTGGCCGGCCAGAATGCCGCCTACATGGAACGTGCACTGCATCGCTACCGCACCGGCCAGCGCGACGGCGATGGCATGAATGCGTTGGTGCGCGCATTGAGCCCCGAGGAAATCACCGAATTGGTGACTTGGTATGCCGCACAGCCAGCGTGCGGGCCGCAGCCATGAGGTGGTATGGCAAGGCGCTGGGTGCGGTGCTCGGGTTGGTGCTGTTGCGCAGCCCGTTCGGCCTGCTGATCGGCTTGCTGGTCGGCCACATGCTGGATGCCGACTGGCTGTCGCCGCGCAAGGACGATCCCTATCGCGTGCTTGGCCTCGATGCCAGCGCCAGCGACGCCGACGTGGAGCAGGCCTATCGCCGGTTGATGGCGCAGTACCACCCCGATCGCGTCGCTGGTGCCGGCGAGGAATTGCGTGAGCTGGCCGGGCGCCGCGCCAGCGCGATCAATGCGGCACATGATGCGATTGTGAAACTTCGTCGCAAAGGCTGAAACCATGACCGACTATCGCATCGCACCCTCGATCCTGTCGGCCAACTTCGCCAAGCTCGGCGAGGAAGTGGACAACGTGCTCGCTGCCGGCGCCGACTGGGTGCATTTCGACGTGATGGACAACCACTACGTCCCCAATCTGACGATCGGCCCGCTGGTCTGCGCCGCGCTGCGCAAACATGGCATCAGCGCGCCGATCGATGTGCACCTGATGGTCAAGCCGGTGGATCGCATCATTCCCGATTTCGCTGCCGCCGGCGCCAGCCTGATCAGCTTTCATCCCGAGGCCAGCGAGCACATCGACCGCAGCCTGCAACTGATCCACGATTCGGGTTGTCAGGCCGGGTTGGTGTTCAATCCGGCGACGCCGTTGAACTGCCTGGAATACGTGCTCGACAAGGTCGATCTGGTGCTGCTGATGTCGGTCAATCCCGGTTTCGGCGGCCAGAAGTTCATTCCCGGCACGCTCGACAAGTTGCGCCAGGCGCGCGCCCTGATCGCGCGCAGCGGCCGTGACATCCGGCTGGAAGTGGACGGTGGCGTGAGCGTGGCCAATATCGGCGAGATCGCGCGTGCTGGCGCCGATACCTTTGTCGCCGGCTCGGCGATCTTTGGTGCGCCCGACTACACCGACGTGATCCGCCAGATGCGCGCCGAGTTGGCCAAGGCAAATCGATGATGGTGGAGGCGTCCCTGCCCCCGACTATCATCCCTGGTCAAGCCCGTTACTGTCCATCTGACCCACGCAGTTTGCGCAGCGGCTGTTACAACCGTATGTCGTTGGCGCCGGCAAATCCATCATCGCGATTCGGGTGTTGCAAATCCGCTGCCGCAGCGAACGGCGAACCGGCATCAGCGAGCACGATCTCGCGCGCATAGCCCTCGGCGCCGGGCACCCACGCGGCGTAATGCAAGGCAGTGCTGCGCTGCGTGGCGTCGCCGCCAGTGCGAAGCCCGAGCAACCACTGCTGCGCTTCGGCGATATTGGCGGCGAGCGCCGGCGCTGGCCGTGCATACAGCACATCGGTGGTATCGGCATACACCACCAGATTGAAGCGATCCGTCGCGCCAAGGTTGGCCAGCTCGCGCTGCGCCTGGCGCAGTGCGCGGCGGAAGCGCCAACCGCGCATGCTGGCCGAACGCTCGATCACCACGATCACCTCGCGCGGCGTGCGATCGCTGGGGCTGCCGGCCGGCATCGAGATGCTGGCACAACCGCTCGGCATCGAAGCGACGGCCGGCAGCGCTGGAATGAATGCCTGGGCATTGACGAGACGCGTGGCCAACAGCAGCAGCAACAGCAGATTGCCGGCATGCCGCTGGCTGCGATGGCGTGGCCAGAACCGGGGTTTGCGGGTTTCGCGCTCGTGCATGATGTTCTCCTTGGCCGCTGAGCCGGCCGCACGCAGGGGAGGAGCGGGCGGGCCGGCGCACCCGGTGCTGCCGGGCCAGTCGTGAACATTGCCGAGTCCGTATCGGCGCCTTCGCTCACGGCACCAGTTCAACCCGGGCAACGGGCGTGGCCATGTCCAGCCATGACCGCAATGCGATGGCTTGTGGCGATTTGCGGGCAACGCATTGCCGCCACGCGCACTGCCGGCCTATGCTGCAATCACCAAGGCGATACCGCCGTTTGCTGCGAGCCCACGAACCATGGCCTATCGCGTTGCCATCGTTGAAGACGAACCGGCCATCCGCGCCAATTACCGCGATGCGCTGGCGCGCTACGGTTATCAGGTGCAGGCGTTTGCCGATCGCGCATCGGCACAGCTCAGTTTCAGCCTGCAACTGCCCGATCTGGTGATCATTGATGTCGGCCTCGGCGAGGAGCCCGAAGGCGGGTTCGAGTTGTGCCGCGCGCTGCGCGCGCGCTCCGCCAGCTTGCCGATCCTGTTTCTCACCGCACGCGATTCCGATCTCGATGTGGTCTCCGGCCTGCGCCTCGGCGCCGATGATTACCTCAGCAAATCGATCAGCCTGCCGCAGCTCACCGCACGGGTGCAGGCGCTGTTTCGCCGGATCGAAGCGTTGCGCATGCCGACGGCGCGCGAAACCGTGGTCGCCCTGCGCCAGGTCAAGCTGGAGCTGGAGCGCATGCACGTCACCTGCAACGATGTCGATGTGCCGCTCACCGTCACCGAGTTCTGGATGGTGCACGCGCTGCTGCGTCATCCGGGCCATGTGAAATCGCGCGAACAACTGATGCGCGAGGCGCAGGTGGTGGTGGATGACGCCACCGTCACCTCGCACATCAAGCGTATCCGCCGCAAGTTTGAGCAAATCGACGCCACGTTCGCCGAAATCGAAACCCTGCACGGCGCCGGCTACCGCTGGCGGCCGTGAGCGGCGCAGCCTGAGCGATGTCACTGCGCGCCAAATTGTTGCTGGTGGCGTTGTCGATACTGACCCTGCCGTGGGCCGGCTGGCAGTTCGTGCGGCAGATGGAAACGCTGTTGCGCCAAGGTCAGGAACAGGCGGCGATCGCTACCGCCGAAGCCGTGGTGCGCGCGCTGGCGGTACAACCCGGTGTTCTGCCGGAGGCGGCGCCGTCGTGGTTTGTGCCACAACTGCCAGTGCCGCCGCAGCTCGATGGCGACAATGCCGACTGGCCGCAGCCGGCGCAAGATCTGCGTCGCTTCACTGAATCCGCGAGCGGCACCGAACTGGCGCTCGCGCTTGGCGAAGCACGCGATGCGCTGTATCTGTTTGCGCGGGTGCGCGATACCAGCCCGGCCCGCGCCGACGCACATTGGGCCAACGCCGCGCAGCGCGATCATGTGCGGCTGCTGCTCGACGGCGACAACGGCCGCGCCTTGCTGCGCATCGCAAACGCGGCCGACGGCGCGCTGGTGGTCAGCGATGCAGCCGGCCGCGCGCCGGCGCTGCGGGTAACCGGCGTGTGGCGTGAAACCACGAATGGCTATCAGGTCGAATTGCGCCTGCCGCAGGGTTACCCGGTGCGCGCCTTGGCGGTGCAGGCAATCGACGCCGACGGTAGCGGCGGCATGCAGCGCGTGGGCAGTGCCACGGATGCGCTGTGGCCACTGCGCACACCCAGCGAGCCGCTCGCCACCGCGCTGACGCCGCTGCTGCCTGCCGGCACCCGCGCGCGGGTGGCCGACGCGCACGGCTGGGTGTTGGCCGAAGCCGGCGCGCTGCACGATGACGGCGCGGCCGAACAGGTGCCGCCGTGGCGGCGCTGGGTCTATCGCTGGCTGCTGCTCGATAACGACACCGCCGCGGGCGATACCGCCGATGCCGCGGTTCGCAGCCAGTCCGCCGAAACCCGCGCTGCGCTGGCCGGCACCCCGGGCGCGTCCTGGCGACGCGACCCCGACGGCGAACGCCTGCTGCTGCGGGTAGCGGTGCCGCTGCCCGGCGCGTCCGGCAATCACGGCGCGCTGCTGATCGAGCGCGAAAGCGAATCGGTATTGCTGCTCACCGACCGCGCCCTGACCGGCTTGCTCGGCGCCACCTTGCTCGCCCTGCTCGGCGCCGGTGCGGTGGTATTCGTGTTCGCCGGCCGGCTCAGCGCGCGGGTGCGGCGGCTGCGCGATGCCACCGAGCGTGCGCTGGATCGCGATGGCCCGGTGCAACCGTTGCCGGGCACCGACAGCCGCGACGAGATCGGCGACCTGTCGCGCAGCTTTGCGCAATTGCTCGATGAAGTGGCGGCGTACACCGCCTACCTGCGCTCGCTGGCGAGCAAGCTCTCGCATGAAATCAACACCCCGCTCGCCATCGTGCGCAGCTCGCTCGACAACCTCGCCGGCGACAGCTTGCCGGCACCGTCGCAGCCGTATCTCGAACGTGCCCGCAGCGGCGTCGACCGGCTCGGCCTGCTGGTGCGGGCGATGAGCGAAGCCACCCGGATCGAGCAGGCGATCGCCAGCATCGAACCCGAGCACTTCGACCTCGCCGGCTTGCTGCGCGAATGCGGCGAAGCCTATCGCAGCGTGTTGGCGCCGCGCCGCCTCGACATCGTGTTGCCCGATGCCGCGATGCCGCTGCACGGTGCGCCCGAGCTGATCGTGCAGGCGCTCGACAAATTGATCGACAACGCGCGCAGTTTCTGCCCCGAGGATGGCTGGGTGCGGATCACACTGCACGCCGATGCGCACGGCGCCGTGCTGACAGTGGCGAACACCGGGCCGGGCCTGCCCGCCGACATGCGCGACAAACTGTTCGACTCGCTGGTCAGCGTGCGCAGCCGCAACCGCGCCGATGGCAGCGTGCATCTCGGCCTTGGCCTGCACGTGGTCAAACTGGTCGCCGACCTGCATCGCGGCAGCGTGCAGGCGCACGATTTGCCCGGCGCTAACGGCGTGCAGTTCAGCGTGCAGTTGCGGGGTATTTACCGACGAGAGTCGAATCTGTAGTCCCGGGTTTTAGCGCTCTGACGGCTTAGAGAAGCAGGGCGACGGTTTCGACGCCCTGCTTTGCGTTAACCCCTGACGAGAAACCGCCAGCACTCGTAACCGTAATCGTGTGCGTCCAATATCTTTTCGCTGTTGCGGACACGCCTGTAACGGCAAAAAACCCATCTGAATCCGGGTGGTGGTTTCGGCTGTATAGACATAGAAGATTTCCTCGCCGTGTCGGAAGACGAGGCACGGCTGTTGTTCCACGACAGGGAATCCACTACTCTGTGAGTGCGAGTCGCAGGAGGAGTGGGTCTTCCATTCCCTTGCTACCACAGGGGCCGGGCAACAAACCCGGCCCCTTTTATTTGGAGCGTATGGCCCCGAATGCGTGAATCACGTTCGCAATCTTCTCCGCTTCGTCCGACGTTAGATCAGATGGTAATCCGCTGATCGTCACACACAGATCGCTACGTATTGGGATCGGTACAACCAACATCCCCGCACTCGGAAGCGTAAGCGACGCCGATGATGGCCTCTGTAGATAAGGTGCAGCGTTGTCAGCGTCGGGCTCGATCCGACGTTGAGTAGATGCTTTGCTGCTACGAGCGACTGTCTTGGCCCGCCCCTTGGTTGGCTTATATGTTGATGGACTGTCCGCCCATTGAATGAATTCACTTACCGCAGACTTCGTGCGGCTCTCGTACACGCGGAGGCTCTGAGGTTTGTATCCAGATCCCTGTAAGGTTGTGAATCGACGGAATGCACTTTCGAGGTCGACGCTTCGCAAGTCAGTCGTCTCACTTGGGTCGAGCACGCCCAGCACTTTTTCGACCGATGTTTTCCGGGCATTTGCCGTTTCACGGGGCATGAGACCTCTTTGGGCAGCAAACTCCAGAAACTTTCGAAGCGCGGCCACGGAATAATCTTTGTTCATGGGTCTTCTCCGTTAAATACAGGCACGAATTCACGTTACGCCGTTGCGTTAATGTTGTCAAGAAGGCGGCAGAAATCATTATACATGGCGTTGTCAGCACGTGCTTAACATTGTATTTAAGCCCGTGCATATTGCTGTGTAACGTTCATGGCTTGTGCGCTGAGCATTCGCGCTACTTGCGGCATGACGCCACCGCGCTCTCTACTGTAGGCGCTTGTTCGTAGTACCGTAAAGCAGTACCATATGGTCATGAAGCGAGCCAACCAGCGAACGCTGGAACTACTCTTCGCCAAGCCCACGAGCAGTAACGTCAAATGGCGTGCCATCGAAGCGCTGTTCAGCGAGCTCGGCGCTGAGCTAATGCAGCGCGAAGGGAGCCGGGTTGCGGTCGTGCTGTTTGGCGAGGTGCGGGTTTTTCACCGCCCGCACCCATCGCCAAATACCGACAAGGGTGCGCTCGTCAGCGTCCGCAAGTGGTTGGAGCAACACGGAGTGGTGCCATGAACCTGATGAAGATCGACGGATATAGCGCGAGGATCGAATACGACCCGGAGATCGACCTGTTTCGTGGTGAGATTCTTGGGCTGAATGGTGGCGCCGATTTTTACGGCAAGAACCCGAAGGAACTTCGCGCCGAGTTCAAGAAGTCGCTTGCGGTGTTTCTTGCGGTGTGCGCGGAACAGCACATCGAGCCCCGCCGCCATTTTTCCGGCAAGT
>Ga0210028_1000183_pt1 | contig 52359 bp, 43 predicted proteins | sample CryGeymeta201513_FD_185468 | JGI IMG/M metagenome (GOLD analysis project Ga0210028, IMG submission 185468) | Groundwater microbial communities from Crystal Geyser aquifers in Utah, USA - Crystal Geyser metaG 2015-13 (SPAdes) (version 2) | ecosystem: Environmental > Aquatic > Deep subsurface >...
ACCACCACGACCAGGTGGCCACCGGGCCCAGACTTGCATATTTCATGACCAACAACACCAAGCCCAAAGCTAGAAAATACATGGCCGCTCCTTTTTAATGAAATAGCCGTTGGCTAAAAAGCCTTCGCCGATAGCCATCCCTAAAATAGTCTCAAGCCACTCTAACTCATCTTTTCAAAGGACAACCCCATGAAACGAACTCTTTTTGCTTTGCTGACTGCCGCGTTGATGGCTGCACCGGCTTTGGCCGACCTGGCGTTGGCGCAGAAGAAAAACTGCATGGCTTGCCACGCAGTTGAGAAAAAAGTGGTGGGTCCGGCCTATAAGGATGTCGGCAAAAAATACGCGGGGCAAAATGCCGAAGCCAAACTGGCGACCAAGATCAAGCAGGGCGGCTCGGGCGTTTGGGGCGCCATTCCCATGCCCGCCAACCCCCAAGTCAGCGACGCTGAGGCCAAACAGTTGGCGGCTTGGGTGTTGTCGCTCAAGTAAGGTCCAGCCTTTTTGCTGACTTCGCCCTTGCCGGGCAAGCACAAAAAAAGCCCGCAACCGCGGGCTTTTTCATTTAAGGCTCACTGACTTCAGTAGGCTTGGCCCAACTGACCCAAGATGGCCGGGTTTTCCAGCGTTGAGGTGTCTTGGGTGATGTCTTCACCCTTGGCCAGCGAACGCAACAGGCGGCGCATGATCTTGCCCGAGCGTGTTTTGGGCAAGTTTTCACCAAAGCGAATGTCCTTGGGCTTGGCAATTGGGCCGATTTCTTTGGCCACCCAGTCACGCAACTCCTTGGCGATTTGCTTGGCTTCGTCGCCAGTTGGCACGCCGCGCTTCAACACCACAAAGGCGCAAATCGCTTCACCTGTCAGGTCATCCGGACGACCCACCACAGCAGCTTCAGCCACCAGGTCGGTCTTGGCAACCAGCGCCGATTCGATTTCCATGGTGCCCATGCGGTGACCCGACACGTTCAGCACGTCATCGATCCGGCCGGTGATGCGGAAGTAGCCACGGTCTTCACTGCGCACTGCACCGTCGCCGGCCAGATAATAAGTGCCGCCCATTTCGGCCGGGAAGTAGCTCGACTTGAAACGCTCCGGGTCGCCCCAGATGGTACGGATCATCGACGGCCAGGGACGTTTGATGACCAGCATGCCGCCCGAGCCGTTTGGCACGTCCTGACCCACTTCGTCGACGATGGCCGCCATAATGCCGGGTAATGGTAGCGTGCAGCTGCCAGGTACCAACGGTGTCGCACCCGGCAGCGGCGTGATCATGTGGCCACCGGTTTCAGTTTGCCAGAAGGTGTCCACAATCGGGCATTTTTCATGGCCGATGTTCTTGTAGTACCACATCCAGGCTTCGGGGTTGATGGGCTCGCCCACGGTGCCCAGAATGCGCAGGCTCGACAGGTCCGAGCGGTCCGGATGCACTTTTTCGTCGCTTTCGGCCGACTTGATGAGCGAACGGATCGCAGTGGGCGCTGTGTAGAAAATAGAGCATTTGTGACGCTCGATCATTTGCCAGAAGCGACCAGCGTTCGGGTAAGTCGGGATGCCTTCAAAAATGATCTGGGTTGCGCCAGCTGCCAATGGGCCATAAGCCACGTAGGCGTGGCCGGTGATCCAGCCAATGTCAGCCGTACACCAAAAGATGTCATCGGCGCGCAAGTCAAAAGTCCAGTCCATGGTCAGCTTGGCCCACAGCACAAAGCCGCCGGTGGCATGCTGCACGCCCTTGGGTTTGCCGGTGGAACCTGAGGTGAACAAGATGAACAGCGGGTGCTCGGCACCAACCATGACCGGCGCGCACTCGGTGCTTTGGCCCGCCAGCGCTTCAGTAAAGGTAACGTCACGGCCGGCAACCATGTTGCAAGGGCTGTTGGTGCGCTCGAACACAAACACCGTCTTGATGGATTCGCAACCGCCCAGGCCCAGGCCTTCGTCCACAATGCCCTTGAGCGGCAACTGCTTGCCACCGCGCATCTGGAAGTTGGCGGTGACCACGGCCACGGCGCCGGCATCAATGATGCGTTCCTGCAAGGCCTTGGCCGAGAAGCCGCCAAACACCACGCTGTGGGTGGCGCCAATGCGGGCGCAGGCCTGCATCGCCACCACGCCTTCGAGGGTCATGGGCATGTAGATCAGGACGCGGTCACCCTTTTTGATGCCCTTGGCCTTGAGTGCGTTGGCGAATTGGCTGACCTTGGCCAACAGTTCCTTGTAAGTGGTTTTGGTGACGGCGCCGTCGTCGGCCTCAAAAATGACCGCAACCTTGTTTTCGTTGGGCGTGCCCATGTGCTTGTCGAGGCAGTTGGCCGAGGCGTTGAGTTCGCCGTCTTCGAACCATTTGTAGAAAGGCACATTTGACTCGTCAAGCGTTTTGGTAAACGGCTTGTTCCAGACCACGTTTTCACGCGCCAGGCGGGCCCAAAAGCCCTCAAAATCTTTTTCAGCCTCGGCGCACAGGGCGTAATAGGCGTCCATGCCCGAGATGCGCGCCGCCTTTACGGTGGCCTCGCTGGGCGGGAAAACACGGTTTTCAACCAACATGGATTCAACAGCTGTTGTGGGTGTAGTCACGAATCAATCTCCTCTAGTTAAACAAAGTTCGTCCAATAATGTCACGGCTGGCACTTACAGGCTACTGACTGCCACGGCACAGCCGAATCAGCCTCGCCAAGTTGCGACCCTTCCACTTTAAATCAAATGCGCATGACTTTGCTTGCAAGCCATGGTGATCGTGGGCGACCACGAAACTTTTGTGAGTTGATTGAAACTGGCAGGCCACCAGGATCAGCCCGAATGGCTGGACCATGTCAACGCCTGCGCCAGCGCCATCACCTCAGCGGGCGGTAGCGTCTTGAAATGATGGTCGCTCCAGACCTGGCGCCAGTGCCGCGCGCCCGGCAGCCCGTGCCGCAAGCCCAGCATGTGGCGCGCCACATTGGGCCAAGGGGTGTCAAAGCGCTCAAGCTGTTCGGCCATGTAGGTCACCATTTGCCGCTCCACTGATTCGCGCGTTAGACCTGTGCGACTCTCATCAGCAAAAAACTGCGCATCCCAAGCACTGAGCCACCACGGGTTGTAATAGGCCTCGCGGCCCAGCATGACGCCATCGACGTGCTGCAAATGCTGCGCAATTTGCGCTGATTGGGTGATGCCGCCATTGATGACAAACTCGAGCGCCGGAAAATCCTGTTTCAGCCGGTACACCGCTTCATAGCGCAAAGGCGGCACCTCGCGGTTGTCCTTGGGGCTCAGGCCCTGTAGCCAGGCATTGCGCGCGTGCACGATGAATGTGCGGCAACCGGCCAGACTGAGCGTGCCGACAAAGTCGCGCACAAAGTCATAACTCTCGGTTTTGTCGATGCCAATACGGTGCTTGACCGTGACCGGGATCGACACCGCATCCAGCATGGCTTTCACGCCGTCGGCCACCAGCCCCGGTTCACGCATCAGGCAGGCGCCAAAAGCACCGCGCTGCACCCGCTCGCTGGGGCAACCGCAATTCAAATTGACCTCGCTGTAGCCCCATTCCTGCGCCCATCGCGCGCATTGGGCCAGATCAGCGGGCTCACTGCCACCCAGCTGCAGTGCCAGCGGCAACTCGGCAGCGTTGTAGTCAAGATGCCGGGCCCGGTCGCCGTGGATCAAGGCACCAGTGGTTACCATTTCGCTATACAGCAGGGCGTGCCTTGACAACAGACGGTGAAAATAGCGGCAATGGCGATCAGTCCAATCGAGCATGGGCGCAACGCAGATTTTGTGGCTGATCACGGAAGTTTGGGCGAGTTAAGTGGAAGCCTGTCATTTTCCCCTGCTTTAGCACCACGGCCTTACGGCCGGAAACACTTTTGAAAAACGGTTCTTGACCGCGATGTGATAATTTGTCCCATGACGATTACTTACAAAGACCCCGACGGCATTGCCGGCATGCGCATCGCCGGCCGCCTGGCCGCTGAATTGCTGGACCATCTGGCCCAGTTTGTCAAACCTGGCATCACCACCAATGAACTCGACCGTCTGGCCGAAGCCTACACCACGCAGGTGCTTGGCGCCATCTCGGCGCCCTTGAACTATGCGCCGGGTGGCCACACCCCCTACCCCAAATCGATCTGTACTTCGATCAACCACCAAGTCTGCCACGGCATTCCCAATGACAAACCGCTCAAAAAAGGCGACATCGTCAATATCGATGTCACGGTCATTAAAAATGGCTGGCATGGCGATTCAAGCCGCATGTACCAGGTGGGCGACGTGTCCATTGCGGCCAAGCGCCTGTGCAGCCTCACCTACGAGGCCATGTGGAAGGGCATCGTGAAGGTGCGCGATGGCGCTTACCTGGGCGACATTGGCCATGCCATTCAGACTTTTGCCGAAGGTCATGGCCTGAGTGTGGTGCGCGAGTATTGCGGTCACGGCATTGGTCAAAAATTTCATGAAGATCCGCAGGTGCTGCATTACGGCAAGCCCGGCACACTGGAGCAACTCAAGGCCGGCATGACCATCACCATCGAGCCGATGCTCAATATCGGCCGCAAGGAAATCAAGGAACTGGGCGACGGCTGGACCATTGTCACCAAAGACCGTTCACTCTCGGCCCAGTGGGAGCACACCGTGCTGGTGACGCCCACCGGTTATGAAGTGTTGACGCTGTCTGCCAACAGCCCGGCCATCCCTGAATTTGTCAAACCAGCTACGCCCGCAGTAGCCCTTTCAGACGCCTGATGGCTGACGTTTCTGGAGCTCCGATGACCGACCTGAAGATGCTGCGTGAGGCTTTTCGCGCCCAAAAGACGGCGCTGTTTCAGTCTCTGGTAGATGGCGGCAGCGCACGCGGTGTTGCTGCTACCCTTGGCAAGCTCTCTGCCCTGGCCGATCAAACCCTGAAAACCCTGTGGCAGCGCGCTGCCTTCACGCAAGGCCTGGCGCTGGCTGCCGTGGGTGGCTATGGCCGGGGCGAGTTGTTTCCCTATTCAGATATTGATGTGCTGGTGTTGTTGCCCGATGACATCGTGCTCGAGCAAGACGCCGACCTGAAAGCCCGTATTGAGGGCTTTATTGGAAGTTGCTGGGACGCCGGGCTTGAGATCGGCTCCAGCGTGCGCTCTGTGGCCGAATGCTTGAGCGAGGCCGAAAAGGACGTGACGGTGCAAACGTCCTTGCTCGAATCGCGCCAGATCACTGGTGACGCCGCCACCTATGACGCGTTCAAACGTCAGTTTTTTGCCGCCATCGACCCGCAGGCATTTTTTATTACCAAGACCCTGGAGCTGCACCAGCGCCACAGCAAGTACGACAACACACCCTATTCGCTAGAGCCCAACTGTAAGGAGTCGCCTGGCGGGCTACGCGATTTGCAGATGATCTTGTGGGTGGCCAAAGCGGCTGGCCTGGGTAACAACTGGAACGAACTGGCCAAAAATGGCCTGGCCACCGCTTTTGAAGTCAAACAAATCAAGCGCAACGAGGCCTTGCTGTGGCTGATTCGCACCCGGCTGCATCTGATAGCCAAACGCCGTGAAGACCGGCTGGTTTTCGACATGCAAAACGCGGTGGCGCAGGCCTTCGGTTTTGAAGCGCCTCCAGCCACCGCCGACCGGCGGTCTCTGGCGCGGCCCAGCGAGTTGCTAATGAAACGCTATTACTGGGCCGCCAAGGCGGTGACCCAGCTCAACCAGATTCTGCTGCTCAACATCGAGGAGCGACTGAGCCCCAGCACACACGAGCCACGCCCCATCAACGCCCGCTTTTCCGACAAGGCGGGCATGCTCGAGGTAGCCAGTGACGACCTCTACCAACGCGAACCGCATGCCATCCTTGAAACATTCCTGGTGTTTCAGACCGCTGACATGAATGGACTGTCTGCGCGAACCCTGCGCGCTCTGTACAACGCCCGTGACCTGATGAACGGTGACTTTCGCAACGACGCGGTCAACCACGCCACCTTCATGCAAATACTGCAGCAGAACAGCGGTATCACCCATGCCATGCGGTTGATGAACCAGACCTCGGTGCTGGGTCGCTACCTTTGGGCGTTTCGCAAAATCGTCGGCCAGATGCAGCACGACCTTTTTCACGTGTATACAGTGGACCAGCATGTGCTGATGGTGCTGCGCAATGTGCGGCGTTTTTTCATTGTTGAACACGCCCACGAGTACCCATTTTGTTCGCAACTGGCCAGTGGTTGCCACATGCCCTGGATTTTGTATGTGGCGGCGCTGTTTCATGACATTGCCAAAGGCCGTGGCGGCGACCACTCACAGCTGGGCGAAGTCGAGGTGCTGCGTTTTTGCAAGCAGCACAATGTTGACCGCGACAGCACCGACCTCATCGCCTTTATTGTGCGAGAACACCTCACCATGAGCCGCGTGGCCCAAAAATCCGACCTCAGCGATCCCGACGTGATTGCCGCCTTTGCCAAACGCGTGGGCAATGAACGCTACCTGACCTCGCTCTACCTGTTCACCGTGGCCGACATTCGCGGCACCAGTCCGAAGGTCTGGAACGCCTGGAAAGGCAAGTTGCTTGAAGACCTGTACCGCCTGACGCTGCGCGTGCTCGGCGGCCACGCCCCCGACCCGCATGTCGAAGTGGAAACCCGCAAACGCGAGGCACTGATCCAACTGGCCCTACACGCCCAACCCTTTGAGGCGCACAAAGTCTTGTGGAACACGGTGGATGTCGGCTACTTCATGCGCCACGATGCCTCCGACATTGCCTGGCACACGCGCCAGCTTTCGCGCCATGTCAATTCAGGCAAGTCTATTGTGCGGGCCCGCTTGTCGCCGCTCGGCGAAGGCCTGCAAGTGCTGGTTTACACGCCTGACCAACCCGACTTGTTTGCCCGCATTTGTGGCTACTTTGAACACCGGGGCTTCAGCATTCTGGACGCGCGCGTGCACACCGCGTACAACCACTATGCGCTTGACACATTTCAGATCACAGCCGAGGCCATGCCAGAGCTCTACCATGAACTCACCAGCATGGTGGAGGCCGAGCTGGTTCGCGCCATTTTGCAAAAAGACCCACTGCCGGCACCTGGCAAAGGCCGGGTTTCACGGCGCGTCAGAAGTTTTCCAGTCACCCCGCGCGTGAGCTTGCAGCCCGATGAAAAAGGCCAGTGCTGGCTGCTCAACATCTCGGCCAGTGACCGCGTCGGCCTGCTCTACTCAGTGGCCCGCATTCTGGCGCGCCACAAGGTCAACGTGCAGCTGGCCAAGATCAACACGCTGGGTGAACGCGTCGATGACACCTTCTTGGTGGACGGCCCAGAACTGCAAGAAAACAAGGCGCAAATTGCCATTGAGACCGAACTGCTGGAAGCGCTGGCTTAATTTGTTTTTCCCCAACACTTCTTTACGAAAACTCAGCGGGGTCATGGGAATCTGAAATCTGCCAGCAAGCTGATTTGTCCCTCAAGCCGGGCTTTGTTGTAGTAGCGCTGGTCGGCCGTCACCAATACGGCGCCCGGAGTGTGTAACGCCACAGCGTGGTAGAGCGTGTCAAACAGGTGATGCTGATAACGCAAGGCCAATACCATCGCCGTGGCATAAATTTCTGGACTGGTCTGAGTGCGGTAACTGAGGTCCAGAAAATTGATCAGGTCGTCATGCGCTTGCACTGGTTTAAGTCGGACCAAAACCGCAGACACCTCAGCCACAAAGTGGCTCGGCTGCACCATTGGCAGAAAGCCAAGCACCGATTGCTCCAACAAGCGCAATGCCAAGTCGGTGTGTTGCTCATCCGGGCTGTCATGCAAAAACCACTTGACCGCCACGCTGGCATCTACAACCACAATCACGGTCGTCCTTCTTCACGAGCCGTGCGAAATTGTTCTTCGGTGATGCGGGGCGCATTTTGCCGACGCGCCAAAATACGCTGATAAGCATCCTGACTTCGCTGTTGGCTTTGCACACGTTCTACGGCTTCGCGCATCAATTCAGCAATGACGGCGCTTTTGTTTTGACCTTCAAAAGTAATGTTGAAGGCGTTTTTGATGTCTTCAGGCACGCTGAAATTCACGGTGGGCATGGCGAATCCTTGATTGTTGAAAATTTCAACAAGATTATGTCGCTAGTAGTCGGCAGTGTCAAAACCGACATGCCAATGATTGCAATCGACCCTTTTGATCGGCATCTACACTGGCTAACAGCGCTGCCCTGAGGTTGGTGCGGATGGCTTACTGCAACTCAGGAAATAACACCGACGTAAAACCAAACTGCGTAAAGTCGCGCACCCGCATCGGGTACAGCTTACCGATCAGGTGGTCGCACTCGTGTTGCACCACGCGGGCGTGAAAGCCTTCAACCGTGCGGTCGATGGGGTCGCCATACTGGTCGAAGCCGGTGTAACGAATGTGCTCAAAGCGCGGCACCTTGCCGCGCAGGCCGGGCACCGACAGGCAGCCTTCCCAATCTTCGGTTTCATCAGACGACAACGGCGTGATGACCGGATTGATCAGCACCGTGCGGGGCACGGGCGAGGCCTGCGGGTAGCGCGGGTTGACGCTGTTGGTGCCAAAAATCACCACCTGAAAATCGACGCCAATTTGCGGCGCCGCCAGCCCGGCCCCGTCTGCCGCGCGCATGGTGTCGAGCATGTCGGTGACCAGCAGATGCAGTGCATCCGAGTCAAACGCGGTCACGGGTTGCGCCACGCGCAGCAGGCGCGGGTCGCCCATTTTCAGAATGTCACGTAGCGCCATCGAGCATCTCCTTCAAGCGACTTTCATCGATCACCGCCACGCCCAGTTCCTGCGCCTTGTCGAGCTTGCTGCCGGCCTCGGCACCTGCCACGACAAAGCTGGTTTTCTTGCTGACCGAGCCCGCCACCTTGCCACCAGCGGCCTCGATCAAGGCTTTGGCCTCTTCGCGCCCCAAAGTGGGCAAGGTGCCGGTGAGCACAAAGGTCTGGCCGCTCAAGGGTTGCGCTGTCACCGGCGCGGGCTCGCCCTCAAGCCAGGTGACACCGCAGGCGCGCAATTGTTCGACCACCTCGCGGTTATGGGTTTGGTCAAAAAAAGTGCGAATGCTCTGGGCCACGATGGGTCCCACGTCGGCCACCGCCAGCAGGTTTTCTTCGCTGGCGTCCATGATGGCATCGAGCTTGCCAAAGTGGCGCGCCAACGCCTTGGCCGTGGCCTCGCCCACATGGCGTATGCCCAGGCCAAAAATAAAACGCGGCAGCGTGGTTTGCTTGGACTTTTCCAGGGCATCCAGAATGTTCTGCGCCGACTTGTCGGCCATGCGCGCCAGCTTTGCCAGGGCAGTAAAGCCAAGCCGGTAGAGGTCTGGCAGCGTGTGAATGATGCCCGCATCGACCAGCTGATCGACCAGTTTCTCACCCAGACCTTCAACCTCCACAGCGCGGCGCTGGGCAAAATGCAATATGGCCTGCTTGCGCTGGGCACTGCAAAACAGGCCGCCGGTGCAGCGGTAGTCGGCCTCGCCCTCCTCGCGCAATGCCGCGCTGCCGCACACCGGGCACTGGCGGGGCATGGTGAAAATGGCGGGGTCATCCACGCGCTTGTCGAGCAGCACGCTCACCACCTCGGGAATCACGTCACCGGCGCGGCGCACGATCACGGTGTCGCCCACGCGCACATCTTTGCGCCGGGCCTCGTCCTCGTTGTGCAGGGTGGCGTTGGTCACGGTGACGCCACCAACAAACACCGGTGCCAGCTTGGCCACTGGCGTCAACTTGCCGGTGCGGCCCACCTGCACGTCAATCGCCAGCACCGTGGTCAGCATCTCCTGCGCCGGAAATTTGTGCGCCACAGCCCAGCGCGGCTCGCGCGTGACAAAGCCCAGTTGGCGCTGCAGCGCCAGGCGGTTGACCTTGTACACCACGCCATCGATGTCAAAACCCAGGCCATCGCGCTGGGCGCCAATCGACGTGTAATACGCCACCAACTCGGCAGCACCCTGAGCAAGCTTGACCAGGCTGGATACCGGAAAACCCCAGGACTTCAAGTTTTGCAAAAGCTCAAAATGCGTCTGCCAGACCGGCCCGCCGGCTTCTGGCGGGGTGACTTCACCCAGGCCATAAGCAAAAAAACTTAAGGGTCGCTGGGCGGCAACGGCCGGGTCAAGTTGGCGCACCGCACCGGCTGCAGCGTTGCGCGGGTTGACAAAAGTCTTTTCGCCGCGCTCGCCAGCGGCGATGCGCTGGCGTTGGCGCTCGTTGAGCGCCTCGAAGTCGTCGCGGCGCATGTACACCTCGCCGCGCACCTCCAGCACCGGCGGCGCCTCAGTGGGCAGGCGCAGCGGAATCTGGCCGATGGTGCGGATGTTTTGCGTGACATCCTCGCCGACTTCACCGTCGCCGCGCGTAGCAGCTTGCACCAGCACGCCTTGCTCGTAGCGCAGGTTCATCGCCAAGCCGTCAAACTTGGGTTCAGCCACGTAGCCAATGGCCGGGTCAGTCGGGGAAAGGCCTAATTCACGACGAATGCGGGCATCAAAATTTTCAGCGCCACTGGCTTCGGTATCGGTTTCGGTGCGAATGCTCAGCATCGGCACGGCGTGGCGCACTTGGGCGAACTGCGCGAGCGACTTTCCGCCCACGCGCTGGGTGGGTGAATCGGGCGTGACCAGCTCAGGGTGGCGCGCCTCGAGCGCCTGCAGTTGCCGGAACAGCCGGTCGTACTCGGCATCTGGAAGGGTTGGCGCGTCCAGCACGTAATAGCGATGGGCGTGCTCATGCAGCGTCTGGCGCATTTGCTGTAGGTGCGCCATCGCAGTGGCGTCGTCATGCTCGGCGGCAAACAAATCAGGCGTGGTCATGCACCAAAGCTTTCAGGAAAATAGCCGTCTTGCCAGGGGCGAGCCCGCTGCCAGTTCACGCTGCGCCAGAATATCGTAGAGCTGCTCCAGTTCAGCAGCGATGACCGTCATGGCCTCTGGCGACAGGGCTGCGCCCTGGTCGTCGGTGACCACGCCGTCCATCTCCTGGGCCAGTGCCTCGGCCACGGCGCGCAGGTGCTCGAACGGTTTTTCGTTGCGGTCCACTTGGGCCACATCCAAGCCCAGGGTGATCTGGCGCAGGGCCGATTGCGTCGGGTCATCGGCCAAGGCGGCCTGCGCATCAAAGCTCAGGCTCACCAACGGCGGCAGGCCGGCCGCAGCGGCAGACATCACCAGGCGCCCAGCCAGCGAACCCATGACAAAGCCGTGCGCTGCGGCCGTCTGCTGGATGTAGCTGGGGCTCCAGGCCACCCGGCGCGCCTGCACCATCAGCACCAGTTGCGCGTCGTGACCGCTGGCAAACTGGTCGAGTTCGCGCGCCCGGTTGACCTCGCTGCGCATCACGGGCAGGTCTGGCGTGCCGTTGATGGCATCGCAAAATTCTTGCGTTTTCATGACAAACTCAGAAAACTCGATGTCGTTGAGCGCACCGGAGCGGTTGGCCAGTTGCACACCGGCCTGTAACTGGCTGTAGCTTTGCCCCGCCGTGGGCGGCTCCCAGCGCTGCGTGGCGGTGTTGAACCCCTCAACGGCAAACGGCTTGCTGCCGACCCGGCGTGTGGAAGGCAGCGCCGCCAGGATCGCCTCACCCGACACCGGCGCCTCGAGCGCAATGGGAGCCAGGGCATCAATCAAGGCATCAAGGCCCGGTTTTTTCTCGGGGGGCGGGCTGGCCAGGGCGTCGCCGGCAAGCGGAAAGTCGATCAAATGCGGCTCAATCCGGTCCTCTTCCTGTTCCATGGTTCGTGGCTCGGACGGCTGCGCCTGACGCGGGCGGCTTTTGCGCGCCAGCCAGGCGTAATAGCCCGCCATGGCGAGCAGAACCAAGATGCCCAATAACAAAAGGCCCAACTGCAAAGACATCATGATTCTCCCCATTCAGACATTGACAGGGCCGCTTCCATGTCGACCGCCACAATGCGCGACACGCCTTGTTCCTGCATGGTCACTCCAATCAGTTGTTTGGCCATTTCCATGGCGATCTTGTTGTGGCTGATGAACAAAAACTGGGTGCTCTGGCTCATGCTGGCCACCAGTTTGGCATAGCGCTCGGTGTTGGCATCATCGAGCGGCGCATCGACTTCGTCAAGCAGGCAAAACGGCGCCGGATTGAGCTGAAAAATTGCAAACACCAGCGCGATGGCGGTCAGCGCCTTTTCGCCGCCGGAGAGCAAGTGGATGGTCTGGTTTTTCTTGCCTGGTGGTTGCGCCACCACCTGCACGCCCGAGTCCAGAATCTCGTCGCCAGTGATCACCAGGCGGGCATTGCCGCCGCCGAACAGCTCCGGGAACATCTTGCCGAAGTGTTCGTTGACCTTGTCAAAGGTGTCTGACAGCAGCTCGCGGGTTTCACCATCGATCTTTTTGATGGCATCCTCGAGCGTGGTCATGGCCTCCACCAGGTCGGCCGATTGCGCATCCAGAAATTGCTTGCGCTCACGGGCGGCTGCCAGTTCGTCAAGGGCGGCCAGGTTGACTGCGCCCAAAGCGGCTATGTCGCGGTTGATGCGGTCGATTTCGCCCTGCAAGCCCGTCAGGCGTACGTTGTTTTGTGTAATGGACAGCGCCACGGCTTCCAGATCGGCCTGGGCGTCGGTCAAGCGCTGGCTGTACTGCTCAAAACCGATGCGTGACGCTTGCTCCTTGAGCTGGAATTCGGTGATGCGCGCGCGCAGCGGATCGAGCTCACGCTCAAGTTGTAGGCGGCGCTCGTCGCTGGCGCGCAGCTTGGCAGTGAGGTCGTCGTAGCGGCTGCGCCGCTCGCCCAAGTCTTGTTCGCGCGCAAGTTTGATCGTTAGCGCCTGTTGCAGGCCACCCTGGGCAGCGGCGTCGTTCAAACGGGCCAATTCATCCTGGGCGCGCTGGGTCTCGGCGGCCACCGCAGCGGCTTGCGTTGTGGCTGTTTCAATGCTGCGCGACAACTCGGCTTTGCGGGCGTCCAAGCTGCGCAGGGTAAACGTGGCCTCTTGCGCCTGGCGCTCCAGGCTGCGCTGCTGCTCACGGCTGGCGGCCAGTTTGCGCTCGGCGTCGATCACTTGGTCATCAAGCTCGGCGTGGCGCTGCTGGGCGTCTGCCAGGTGCATGTCAAGTTCCTCAAAGCGGGCTTCAGCCGTGATGCGGCGCTCTTGCAGATCGTCCAGTTGATCTTCCAGCTCGGCCAGGTCGCTGGCTATCTGGGCACTGCGACTGCGCGCCTGCTCGGCCTGTTGGCTCAATTGCAGGGTTTGCACTTGCAGTGCGTGCGACCTTTGCTGGGCATCGGTGGCATCTTTGCGGGCGCTTGCCAGACGCTGCGCCACGTCGGCGTAGGCGGCTTCAACGCGCACCAGCACGGCACGCGCCTCGTCGTTGATGAGCACCTGGGCACGCAGCTCTTTTGCCAGGTTTTCAATCTCCTGGGCGCGCGCCAGCAAACCCGCCTGCTCGGAATCAGGCGCGTAAAAGCTGACGCTGTGGCGGCTGACGGCATGCCCCGATTTGACGTAGATGATTTCGCCAGGCTGCAGCTTGTCGCGGCTGGCCAATGCATCTTCAAGATCGGCTGCCGCATAGCAGCCCTGTAACCAGTCATCAAGCACGGCTTTTTGGCCGGCATCGTGCAGCCGCAGCAAATCAGACAAGCGCGGCAGGTTGGCGTTGGGCGGTGCAGTGGATGCCAACGGCGGGCTGTAAAACGCCAGCTTGGCCGGCGGTGCGTCCTGGGCAAAGGCGCGCACCAGTTCCAGCCGGCTCACTTCCAGCGCGCCCAGGCGCTCGCGCAAAGCGCCCTCCAGCGCGTTCTCCCAACCTTGCTCTATGTGCAGGCGGTTCCACAAACCCTGCAAATGGTCGAGCCCATGCTTGTGCAACCAGGGCTGTAGCTTGCCGTCTGTTTTAACCCTGTCTTGCAGCGCCTTGAGCGCTTCCAGCCGGGCCGAGAGTTCGGCCAACTGCGCCGATTCACGGCTTACCGTGTGCTGCTGCTGGCGCCTGCGCTCATCAAGTTCGGGGGCGCTTTCGGTCAGTTCCTCCAGGCGCGCCTGCGCCACATCCAGCTCAGCCAGCGCTTGCGACAGTTGGTCTTGCTGCTCGGTCAATTTGCGCTCATCGGGCGCGACCAAGCTGTTGCGATCGACCAAAAGCCGCTCGCGCCGCGTACCCAGTTGGCGCGACTGTTCCTCAATGCCGCGCTGCTCGGCGGCCAGCACGCCAATCTGTTGCTGCACCTGGGCGACGCTGGCGCGCTGCGCGTTGGCGTTGTTTTGAGACTGGCGCAATGTTTCTTCCAGCGTGGGCAGGTGCTGCGCCTGCTCATCGAGTTGCGCGGTCAGCAATTCGTTCTTTTCTTCGCCCAGCACTTCAAGCTCGGCCAGGTCTTCAAGGGCTGTTTGGGCATCTTGCCGGCGCGTGTCCCACTCGGTGGCTTGCTCCAGCAAGGTGCGCAGCCGCTGCGCCACACGCTGGCGCCCTTCCACCACAAAACGGATTTCTGCCTCCAGTCGGCCGACCTCGGCGCTGGCTTCGTACAGCAGCCCCTGCGCCTGATTGACCTGGTCACCAGCGGCGTAATGGGCCTGGCGCACCGTTTCCAGCTCGGACTCGATGTGGCGCACATCGGCCAGCCGGGCCTCCAGCGCATTCACCGCGGCCAGCCCGTCGGCCTGGATGCGCTCCTGCTCGGCCTGCGATTCGGCGCGCTTCAAAAACCAGAGCTGGTGCTGCTTGCGCGTGCCGTCGGTGGTCAGGGTATTGAACTTTTGCGCCACTTCGGCCTGCTTTTCAAGCTTATCGAGGTTGGCATTGAGCTCACGCAAAATGTCATCAACACGCGTCAGGTTTTCACGCGTGTCGCCCAGGCGGCTTTCGGTTTCGCGGCGCCGCTCCTTGTATTTGGACACGCCCGCCGCCTCTTCCAGGAACAGGCGCAATTCTTCGGGTTTGCTTTCGATGATGCGGCTGATGGTGCCCTGGCCGATAATGGCATAAGCGCGCGGCCCCAGCCCGGTGCCTAAAAACACATCCTGCACGTCGCGCCGGCGCACCACCTGGTTGTTGATGAGGTAGCTGCTGTTGCCGTCGCGCGTGAGCACGCGCTTGACGGCAATTTCGCCAAATTGGTTCCACTGGCCGCCGGCGCGGTGGTCGTCGTTGTCGAACACCAGTTCGACGCTGGCGCGGCTGGCGGGCTTGCGCATGGTGGTGCCGTTGAAGATCACATCCTGCATCGACTCGCCGCGCAATTCCGACGCCTTGCTCTCGCCCAGCACCCAGCGCACGGCGTCCATGATGTTGGATTTGCCGCAGCCATTGGGCCCGACCACGCCAACGAGTTGCCCGGGCAGCAAAAAATTGGTGGGCTCGGCAAACGACTTGAAGCCTGATAGCTTGATGGAATTGAGACGCACGGAAATCTGTAAAGACAGCTTGAACAAGGCGAAACGGCCAAAACGGAGGCCGTTGCAAAACGAGGCGTCATGATACCTTGATGAAATGGCATCCAGACCAACGCAAGGCGTCTTCTATATGTCTTTGCAGAATATGATAATCATTTAAATGTAGTTTGAAATATATCCTGATCGCGCTAAAGTCCGCCCCATGCATGACATCGCTTTCATATTTGCCGGGTTCTTTGTGGGGATCGTGGTTGGCTTGACCGGCGTGGGCGGCGGCTCGCTGATGACACCCATTTTGATTTTTGTCTTCGGCGTTAAACCCTACTTGGCGGTCGGTACCGACCTGCTTTTTGCTGCCTTCACCAAAATGGGCGGCACCGTGAAAATGGCGCGCTCTGGCTTGGTGCCCTGGCGCGTGGTGCTGCTCTTGAGCGCGGGCAGCATTCCGGCCGCACTGATCACGCTGTGGGTGCTTAAAACCGTGGGCCCGGCCGACGCCGCAGTTCAACACCTGATGACCTCCACACTGGGTGTGGCGCTGCTGCTCACCGCTGCGGCCACGCTGTACAAGGCGCTGCGCGGCAAGGCCGCCCCAACACGCATTGCCGCTGGCCAGGAAGCTGCTGCCACCACACCGCGCCACTGGAGCCTGCCGCTGTTGTTTGGCGCGCTCATCGGCACGCTGGTGTCGCTGACCTCGGTGGGCGCCGGTGCCATTGGCGTCACCGCGCTGATGGTGCTCTACCCCATGCTGCCGCTGCCGCGCATTGTGGCCGCCGACATTGCCTACGCCGTGCCGCTGACGCTGGTGGCCGGCGCTGGCCACGCCTCGCTGGGCTCGGTGGACTGGTCGATGCTGGGCCTGCTGCTGGCCGGCTCGCTACCGGGCATCTGGCTAGGTTCGCACTTCATGACCCGCGTGCCAGAGCGCGTGATCCGCTCGCTGCTGTCGGTGCTGCTGGCCTATGCCGGCACGAAGCTGATTGCGCTCTAGACGCCAATTTTTGACAAACCGCGACCACTGACCAAACCATGTACCAATACACCGACTTTGACCGCCAATTTGTTCGCCAGCGCGCCGCCCAGTACCGCGACCAGCTTGAACGCCATTTGGGCGGCGAGCTCAAGGACGATGAATTTCGCCCGCTGCGCCTGCAAAACGGCTGGTATGTGCAGCGCTACGCACCCATGCTGCGCGTAGCCGTGCCTTATGGTGAACTGGCCAGCCGCCAACTGCGCGTGCTGGCAAAAATTGCCCGCGACTATGACCAGCCCAGCGCCGCCGTTTACCAGCACGCCAGCGACACCCAGGCCGAGCTCGGCACGCCGCACCTGCCGGTCGGCTACGGCCACTTCAGCACGCGCCAAAACGTGCAGTTCAACTGGATCCCGTTGGACAAAAGCGCCGACGTGATGGACCTGCTGGCCACGGTCGATATGCACGGCATCCAGACCAGCGGCAACTGCATCCGCAACATCACGTCTGACGCATTGGCCGGCATTGCGCCCGACGAAGCCATCGACCCGCGCCCCTACGCCGAAATCATGCGCCAGTGGAGCACGCTGCACCCCGAGTTTGCCTTTTTGCCGCGCAAGTTCAAAATTGCCATCACCGGCGCGCTGGAAGACCGCGCCGCCACAGCGTGGCACGACGTGGGCCTGCACCTGCGCCGCAACGCGCGGGGTCAGGTTGGCTTCACGGTGCTGGTCGGCGGCGGCATGGGTCGCACGCCGGTGATTGCCAGCACGCTGCGCGAGTTTTTGCCCTGGGAACAGATACTCAATTACCTTGAGGCCGTGGTGCGTGTGTACAACCGCTTCGGCCGCCGCGACAACCTCTACAAGGCGCGCATCAAGATACTGGTCAAGGCCGAGGGCCAACGTTTTGTCGATGAGGTCGAGGCCGAGTTCGAAAGCATTCTGGCGCACGACGGTGCTGCCCATGCCATTCCCCAGGCTGAGCTGGACCGTGTTTCGGCCCATTTCCAGCCGCCGACCACCATGGATCGCCACGGCCTGCGGTCTCGCGATGACGGCACGCCTGTCATTGCGAGCCAAGCGCGGCAATCCACCTCTTTGTGCGCAACCGATTTACCCGACTACCAGCGCTGGCTCAAACAAAACGTGCGTGCCCACAAAAACCCGGCGCTGCGCGCGGTCACGCTGTCATTCAAGCGCCTGGGCCATGCGCCGGGCGACGCCACCGCCGACCAGCTTGACGCCGCCGCCGACCTGGCCGACCGTTTTAGCGCCGGTGAGGTGCGCGTCACCCACGAGCAAAACCTGCTGCTGCCCTGGGTGGCTGAACACGACCTGCCAGCGCTGTGGCAAGCGGCCCGCGCCTTGGGCGTGGCGAAAGCCAACATCGGTCTGCTCACCGACATGATCACTTGCCCTGGCGGAGATTTGTGCGCGCTGGCCAACGCCCGCTCGATCCCGCTGGCCCAAGCCATCACCGAGCGTTTTCAAGACCTGGACGAACTGTTTGACCTCGGGCCTATCGACCTGCACATCAGCGGCTGCATGAACTCCTGCGGCCACCACCACACCGGCCACATCGGCGTGCTGGGCGTGGACAAGGACGGCCGCGAGTGGTACCAGATTTCGCTCGGCGGCTCCGATGGCAGTACTTTGAGCGGCGCCGCTGTGCCGGGCAAGGTGATAGGCCCGTCGTTTGCGGCCAGCGAAGTAACCGACGTGGTGGAGGCGCTGATCGATAGCTACCGCGTGTACCGCAAGGCGGGTGAAAGCTTCATCGACTGCGTGCGCCGCGTCGGCCCTGACCCCTTCAAGCTGGCCGCCAACGCGGTGCGCCACGAAACCCGCGACGGCGGGCGCACACTGCATGTGCACCTGGCTACCGCCGAGGCGGCAACCGATTGAACCCTGGAAGCTCCTGAACATGAACACGCTTGAACTGATTCCTTCTGACGCCGCAACCCAAACGCCCGCGGGTTTGCAGGTGATGACCCTCGCCAACGACGCCGACCCGGGCACCTTTGCGCTGGACGGCATCACGCGCATCGAGCTGAACTTTCCCAAGTTCACCGATGGCCGGGCCTTTAGTCAGGCCTACCTGCTGCGCCGCCGCCTCAATTTCAAGGGTGACATTCGCGCCACCGGCGACGTGCTGGTGGACCAGTTGCTGCAAATGCAGCGCAGTGGCTTCAGCTCGGCCGTGCTGCGTGCCGATCAGAGCCTGGCCCATGCGCAACGCCAACTGGGCCATTACGCCGGTTTTTACCAGGGCGATGCGGCACAGCCGCAACCCAAGTTTGTGACGCAGGGAGCCGCCGCATGAGCGCCATTGATCTGAATGCCCGTGCCTCAAACACCTACGCAGAAAAGCTCGCCGAAACGCGGGAACTACTTCAACATGCCGCGCAAGATTACGCCCCCCTGCACACTGGCGACGCGCCACGCATCACGCTCGCCTGCAGCTTGGGTGCCGAAGACATGGTGCTGGCACATTTGATCAACCACCTACAGCTCAACATCGGCATTTTTGTGCTGGAAACCGGCCAGCTCCACGCCGAGACGCTGGCGCTGCTGGATCGGTTGCAAGCCACTTCACGGGCGCCGGTGCAGGTGTTTGCACCAGTGCGGGAAGCGGCCATTGGGTTCGTGGAGCGCGAAGGCCAAGATGCCATGTATAAAAGCATTGCCCTGCGCAAAGCCTGCTGCGCCATCCGCAAGATGGAGCCGCTAAGCCGCGCCCTGGCCGGCAAAGACGCCTGGATCACCGGCTTGCGCCGTGAACAATCAGGCGCGCGCGCCGAGGTGCCTTTGATTGACCGCAGCGACGCGGCCAAAGTCAAATTCAACCCGCTTAGCCAGTGGACCTGGGGCGATGTGTGGTTTTACATTGCCGAAAACCAGGTGGACTACAACCCGCTGCACGACCAGTTTTACCCCAGCATCGGCTGCGCGCCCTGCACCCGGGCTGTGTCCGCTGGCGAAGACTTTCGCGCCGGCCGATGGTGGTGGGAAGATGAGTCAGCCAAAGAATGCGGCCTGCACGTCAAAGCCAGCCCGATCCTGCAAACGGAAACTAAAAAATGAACGCACCTACCCCACCCGAACTGCTGTACCCCATGACGCACCACAACCGCCCCGACCATTTAAGCAACGCCCACCTGGACGCGCTCGAAGAAGAAGCTTGTCACATCCTGCGCGAAGTGGCCGCCGCCTTCGAGCGCCCCACCCTGCTGTTTTCGGGTGGCAAAGATTCGCTGGTGATGCTTAAATGCGCCGAAAAAGCTTTTGGCACGCCGGCCACCGGCGGCAAAATTCCCTACCCGCTGCTGATGATCGACACCGGCCACAACTTTCATGAGGTCACCGACTTTCGCGATGCCCGCGCCGCCGAGCTGGGTGCCGAGCTGATCGTGCGCAGCGTCGAAGACTCGATGGCACGCGGCACGGTACGGCTGGCGCACCCGGGCGAGTCGCGCAACGTGCACCAGTCGGTCACTCTTTTGGAGGCCATTGAAGAATTTCGCTTTGACGCGCTGATTGGAGGTGCCCGCCGCGACGAGGAAAAAGCGCGCGCCAAGGAACGCATCTTCAGCCACCGCGACAGCTTTGGCCAATGGCAGCCCAAAGACCAGCGACCCGAGCTGTGGACGCTGTTCAACACCAAACTGCAACCCGGCGAGCACTTTCGGGTGTTCCCGATCAGCAACTGGACCGAGCTGGACGTGTGGCAATACATTGCCCGCGAGCAGATCGCACTGCCCTCGCTTTACTACAGCCATAAGCGCGAGGTGGTCGAGCGCAAAGGCCTGCTGGTGCCGGTCACCGATCTGACCCCCTTGAAACCAGGCGAAGTGGCCCAGTCGCGCGACGTGCGTTTTCGCACTGTAGGCGACATCACCTGCACCTGCCCGGTGGAAAGCCTGGCCGCGACGCCTGAGCAAGTGGTGCTGGAAACGCTGGCGGTTGACGTAAGCGAGCGCGGTGCCACACGAATGGACGACAAAACCTCTGAGGCGTCGATGGAGAAGCGCAAGAAAGATGGGTACTTTTAGGCTTAAACCCGGCGCGGCGACTGGTGCATGTGCATGCGGTTTTGGGATGAAAACACGCGCGAAATAAAAGCTTTAGTGCGAAATAACCGCATACCAAAATCCAACATCAGGCATACCGAAAGAATCAAATGAACATTGCAACAAATACAGCTGCCGTCTCACTCAAGACTGCGCCAGCAAGTGAATTTGACACGCAATCTGCCCTCAAATTCATCACCTGCGGCAGCGTAGACGACGGCAAAAGCACGCTAATCGGCCGCCTGCTGCTCGACAGCAAAAGCGTGCTGCAAGACCAGTTGGCCAACGTCTCGAAAAGCGGCGAAGCCGACCTGGCGCAGTTCACCGACGGCCTCTCGGCCGAGCGCGAGCAAGGCATCACCATCGACGTGGCCTACCGCTACTTCAACACTGCCCGGCGCAAATTCATCATTGGCGACGCGCCCGGCCATGAGCAATACACGCGCAACATGGTCACCGCCGCCAGCAGCGCCGACGCCGCTGTGGTGCTGGTCGACGCCACCAAGCTGCAATGGCACGATACGGCACTCAAATTACTGCCGCAAACGCGCCGACACGCGCTACTGTGCCACTTGCTGCGTGTGCCCAGTATCGTCTTCGCGGTCAACAAACTCGACGCGCTCGGCTGCAACGCGACCACCGCTTTTAATCACATCCGTATGGCGCTAGAGAAATTCTCGTCAGATTCTGGCCTGGAGTTCGCCACCATCGTGCCCATTTCCGCGCTCAAGGGCCACAACGTGGTCGCGTCGGCCGACGACAACTGGTGCGGCTACAACGGCCCGAGCCTGCTCGATATTTTGGAACTACTTCCGGTGACGCCTGCCGACACGCAGTTGCCGCTGGCTTTTCCAGTGCAATGGGTCGAAAAATTTTCTGCCAGCGCCGACACATCGCAGGGCCGACGCGTGTTTTGGGGCCGCGTTGGCGCTGGCACGGCCCAGGTCGGGCAGAGCATCAAGGTGCTGCCCAGCGGGCAAACCGCCACCGTCGCACAGGTGCTGGGCCACACCCGCGAGCCGCGCGCCGTGCCAGCGGGTCACGGCGCCGGCATTGTGCTCGACCGGGAAGTGGACGTGTCGCGCGGCGACTGGCTGCTGGCCATTGACTCACCCGCGCCCAGCCGCGAACTCAACGTTACCGTGGCCTGGATGGATGATGAACCACTGGTCGCCGGGCGCACCTACTGGGCGCTGCACGGCCACCGTTGGGTCAAGGCGCGGGTCAAGCGCGTGGTACACCGGCTCGACATCAACACGCTGGCTGAAGAAGACGCTACCGCGCTGCCCGCCAACAGCATCGGCCATGTCGAACTGTTGCTACAAGAATCGCTTGCCGTGCGCCCATTCAGCGAGTCTCGCGTGCTCGGCGCTTTGGTGCTGGTCGACACCGCCAGCCACAGAACAGCGGGGGCAGCCTTGGTCAATTGATACACATCAAGGCTTAAAAGCGGCAATGCCACTATGCTCCTAGCCCTTGATCCCAAGCCCTTAAAATCCGCCATCTGCATTCAACCGAAGAAATTTCAAAATGACCCATACCGTCACCGAAGCCTGTATCAAGTGCAAGTACACCGATTGCGTCGATGTCTGCCCCGTGGACTGTTTTCGCGAAGGCCCCAACTTTTTGACCATCGACCCCGATGAATGTATTGACTGCGCAGTCTGCATCCCCGAATGCCCGGTGAACGCCATTTACGCTGAAGAAGACGTGCCCAAAGACCAGCGCCACATGACCAAGCTCAACGCCGAACTGGCCAAGTTGCCCACCTGGAAAAGCATCACCAAGCGCAAACCAGCGCTGCCCGAAGCCGAAGAGTGGAAAGACAAAACCGGCAAGCTGTCTGAGTTGATCCGCTGAGTGCCTCGACGTGAAACCCTGGATCGCCGCGGCGCTGCGCTTCTCGCGATGACGGTGTTTTGACTCGTCATTGCGAGCGAAGCGCGGCAATCCATGCAGTCTGACCCCACCCCCATCCACACCGACGCCCTCGTTATCGGCGCGGGGCCGGTGGGATTGTTCCAGGCGTTTCAGCTTGGGCTTCAAGGCATTCATGCCCAGGTGGTCGATGTGCTGGAGCAAGCTGGCGGCCAGTGCAGTGAGCTTTACCCCGACAAACCCATTTACGATATTCCCGGCCTGCCGTTCAGCACTGGCCGTGAGCTGACGCAGCGGCTACTTGAACAAGTGGCGCCCTTCAAGCCCGCGTTTCATTTCAATCAGCAGGTCAGCCAGGTCACCCGCCAGGTTGATGGCCGCTGGCTCGTCGCCACACCAAATCAAGAATTCTTGACCTGCACCCTGTTCATTGCCGCCGGCGTGGGTGCCTTTGTGCCCAAAGAACTTAAAGTCGACGGGCTGGCAGCGTTTGCCGGCCGCCAACTGTTCTATCGCCTGAATCGCCTTGCTCATTTAGCGGGTCAACGCGTGGTTGTGGTGGGTGGCGAAGACTCGGCCGTCGATAACGCCGTCGTCCTGGCCAAAGGCCCGCATCAGGCCGCCAGCGTGACGTTGCTGCACCGGCGCGACGTGCTGCAGGCCAGCCCGCAAGCCCTTGAAAAACTGGCTCAACTGCGCGCCAGCGGCCGCATCACATTCATCACAGGTCAAATCACCGGCATCGAGGCCCAGGGCGACCGGCTCACGGCTATTGCGGTCAGCACACCCAATGACCAGACGCTGAATCTGCCTCTGGACGCCTTGTTGGTGTGCCAGGGCATCAGCCCCAAGCTCGGCCCCATCGCTGACTGGGGCCTGGCCATGGAACGTAAACAGCTCCGTGTGGATCCAGCGACGTTTGCCACCAGCGAAGCCGGCATCTACGCCGTGGGTGACATCAACAGCTACCCCGGTAAAAAGAAGCTGATCGTCTGCGGCTTTCACGAAGCCACACTGGCCGCCTTTGCCGCCGCCGCCTATCTGAACCCACAAGCCTCGGGGGTGCTGCAATACACCACCAGCAGCGCGCTGCTACAGCAGCGGCTGGGGGTGCTATAACTATTTCCCCACCAGCTGGTTGAGTTTGTCGGCTTCGAAGTGCTCTTGCCGGGCAGCATCTACCGGCACGATCGAGACCACCTGACGCGGGCAATTGAGCTGTTCGATAGCTTTCCAGATCATGGCGATCTGGTGCTCTTGCGTGGCGGCGCTGTCGATCAGGCCGCGCATGGCCTGGCTCAGCGGGTCGTCATTTTGCGTCACGCCATAGGCCGAGAAACCCATTTTTGCGGCCACTTCTTCGCGCTTGACGTCAAGCTCGGCCTGGATGATGCGCGCCGGGTTGCCCACCGCGGTGGCGCCAGCAGGCACCGGTTTGGTCACCACGGCATTCGACCCCACTTTGGCGCTGTCGCCCACAGTAAAGCCGCCCAGCACTTGGGCGCCCGCCCCGACCACCACGCCCCGGCCCAGCGTGGGGTGGCGCTTGGTGCCTTTGTACAGCGAGGTGCCGCCCAGCGTCACACCCTGGTAAATGGTGCAGTCGTCGCCGATTTCAGCGGTCTCACCCACCACCACGCCCATGGCATGGTCAAAAAAAACGCGTTCGCCAATTTTGGCGCCGGGGTGGATTTCGATGCCGGTCAAAAAGCGCGATAACTGTGAAATGAAGCGCCCTAGCCACTTGAAGCCATGCGTCCAGCAAGCATGCGCCAGCCGGTGCAGCAACACGGCGTGCACGCCGGGGTAGCAGGTCAGCACCTCCCAGGCGCTGCGTGCCGCCGGGTCGCGCTCCAAAATGCATTGAACGTCTGATTTGAGTCTTGAAAACATTGGACTGAGTTTATTCGGTGGGCGAAACCTCTGAGGCCGGCAGGGGCTGCGGTCTCATCATCATCTTCGCGATGCCTCGCAAGATGTGAATTTCTTCTTGCGTCACGGCGGCACGGTTGAACAACTGGTTCAGGCGCGGCATGAGTTTCTTGGGCGACTGCGGGTCCAAAAAACCGATGCTGGCGAGCCCCTGCTCCAGGTGCGCCAGCATGCCGGCCACTTGCGCGGCGTCAGCCAGCACGGGCTCCGCAGTGGCGGTCTGCACCGGGTAGCCACCGAGCGCTTCACGCCAGTCATAGGCAATCACCTGCAGCGCCGCACCTAGGTTGAGCGAGCCAAACTGCGGGTTGCTCGGAATACTCAGACAGGCATGGCAACGGTAAACGTCTTCGTTGCGCATGCCAAAACGCTCGGAGCCAAACAAAAAGGCAACACTGCTGTGAGGCGTGTCTTGTGCTTTCAGCAGCGCGTCGAAGTGCGCACGCGGGCGCACCGTGGGCGGGCCGAAGTCGCGCGGCGTCATGGCGGTGGCGCACAAGTGCGTCATACCATCGAGCGCCTCGTCGAGCGTGGCCACAATGCGGGCGTTTTTGAGCACGTCGGTGGCGCCGCTGGCGCGCTGGATGGTTTCTTCGCGGTTGAGCACGTTGGCCCAGCGCGGGGCCACCAGCACCAGGTCGTCAAAGCCCATGGTTTTCATGGCGCGCGCTGCGGCGCCAACGTTGCCGGCGTGGCTGGTGTTGATCAGGATAAAGCGTGTCTGCATGGTGTCTGCATGAATTGGACCAGGCACTGGCCGTTAAAATAGCGCTATTGTCGCTGCCCGCATCGCCTGGTGGCACACCGCTCATCCATCACACAGACTCAGGCTTGCTCTGTCTGTCTTACAAAAATCGATATGAATCCTTCCAACCTGCACCCCATGGTCAACGTGGCCGTGAAAGCCGCCCGCGCTGCCGGCGCCCTCATCAACCGCGCCGCGCTCGACGTCGAATCGGTTCGCGTTTCGCAAAAACAAGTTAACGACTTTGTCACTGAGGTGGACCAGGCTTGCGAGGAATCCATCATCGAGACCCTGCTCACTGCCTACCCTGGCCACGCCATCTGGGCCGAAGAATCGGGCCGCGTTCACGGCGCGCAAGACTCCGACTTTGTCTGGATCATCGACCCGCTCGACGGCACTACCAACTTCATTCACGGCCTGCCGATTTACTGCGTCAGCATTGCGCTGGCAGTCAAAGGCAAAGTGGAACAAGCCGTCATTTACGACCCCAGCCGCAACGACCTGTTCACCGCCACCAAGGGCCGCGGCGCCTACCTCAACAACCGCCGCATTCGCGTCGCCAAGCGCACCCGCCTACAGGAATGCCTGATTTCCACCGGCTTTCCCTACCGCCCCGATGACGACATCAACACCTACCTGCGCCTGATGGGCGACATGATGGCGCGCACCTCCGGCCTGCGCCGCCCGGGCGCCGCTGCGCTCGATCTGGCCTATGTGGCGGCAGGTTTTACAGATGGTTTTTTCGAACTCGGTCTGCAACCCTGGGACGTGGCCGCCGGTTCACTGCTGATCACCGAGGCTGGTGGTCTGGTCGGCAATTTTTCGGGCGACGCCAACTTTCTGGAGCAAAAAGAATGCATGGCCGCCAACCCGCGCATCTATGGCCAGATGGTGGCTATTCTTGGCAGGTACAGCAAATTTGCCGGTGCTGGGGATAAAGCTGCGGTGCGCGAAGCGGTGGCCGAGTTGGCCAAAATCCAATAACCCCACGGCACCGCGTCATCACGCAGCGCGCGACACCCCCGAATTTGTCATTGCGAGACGCGCAGCGACGTGACAATCAACGAACCCAAACTGCATAGACTGCCGCGCTACGCTCGCAGTGACGGCGCTTTTGTTCAAGGTCCGTGAGCAGTGTTGGGCTGATACGGCAGGGTCGCAATGACAATACAGGAGATTGTTACCTGCGCCGAGCCGAGCGCACGCCGGGCAACTCGGCCACCAGGCTCAGCACCTTGTGCAGGCGGCCCGCGTCGGCCACTTCAACGGTAAAGGTCATCCAGGCCGTGCCCTTGATGGACTGGGTTTGCACGCCGATGACGTTCATTTTTTCCTTGGTGAACACCTCGGAAATGTCGCGCAACAAACCCTGGCGGTCTTGCGCCTGCACCGCCACATCGACCGGGAACACCGAGCCACCAGCGGCCTGGTTCAGGCCCCATTCGACGTCGATCAGGCGCTCGCCGTTTTTGGCGACCATTTCTTTCAGGTTTGGGCAGTCGGCACGGTGCACGCTGACGCCCTTGCCACGGGTGACAAAGCCGCAAATGGCGTCGGGCGGCGCGGGTTTGCAGCATTTGGCCATTTGCGTCATGAGCGAATCCACGCCCACCACCAGCAAGCCGCCTTTGCTCGGGTTGCTGTCGTGGCGCGGTTTGCGGATGAGTGGCGCCTGCTGATCATGCTTTGGGACATCGTCGGGACGCAGCAACTGTTCGATGGCGCGCAGCGAAAATTCTTCCTTGCCCACCACCTCGAACAACGCGTCAGCCGAGGTAAAGCCAAGCTGGGAGGCAAGGTCTTCCAACTTAAGAGCGGTTTTGCCCTCACGCTGAAGGATTTTTTCGACCGCTTCGCGGCCTTTGGCTGTTGTTTCGGCAATGGCCAGGGCATTGAACCAGGCTCGCACTTTGGTGCGTGCGCGGTGGCTGACCAGATAGCCTTGTTCAGGGTTGAGCCAGTCGCGCGACGGGCCGCCTTCTTTGGCCGTGATGACTTCCACGGTCTGACCATTTTTGAGCGGCGTGTTCAGCGGCACCATGACGCCATCAACGCGCGCGCCGCGGCAGCGGTGGCCCAGGCTGGTGTGCACGCTGTAGGCAAAGTCAACGGCGGTGGCGCCTTGTGGCAGTTCAACAATCGACGCCTCAGGCGTCAGCACATAAATCAGATCGTCAAAAACACCCTGGGTCTGAGTGCCAGAGAGGTCGCGCTCCCATTCAAGCAATTGACGCAACACCGCAATTTTGTTGTCGTAGGCGCTGCTGGCCGAAACCCCGGCGTAGCCCTTGGCGCCGGCCTCTTTGTAGGCCCAGTGCGCGGCGACGCCGTTTTCTGCGTGGTCGTGCATGGCCTGGGTGCGGATCTGGATCTCGCAGACCTGGCCGTCGCTGTCGCGCACCACCGTGTGCAGTGACTGATAGCCGTTGACCTTGGGCTTGGCAATGTAGTCGTCGAATTCTTCCGGCAAGGGCATGAAATGGTTGTGCACCCAACTCAGGGCGGCGTAGCACTCGGGCACGCTGGCGACAATGATGCGCAGCGCGCGCACGTCGTAAATCTGCGCAAAGTCGAGGCCCTTGCCGCGCATTTTTTTGACAATGCTGTAGATGTGCTTGGGTCGGCCTGAGACCTTGGCGCTCATGCCGTTGGCGTTCAGGTCAAGCTCCAGCGTGGCGCGCAGGCGCTCGACGTTGGCCTCGCGCTCGGCGCGTTTTTCATCGAGCCAGTTGGCCACCTGGCGGTAGGTGTCGGGCTCCTGGAAGCGAAACGCCAGGTCTTCCATTTCCCACTTGATTTCCCAAATGCCCAGACGATTAGCCAGCGGCGCAAAGACCTGCAAAGCCTCGGCGGCGATGCCGTCAGACACCGGCAGTTTGGCTGCTGCAAAAAAGCGCAGCGTTTGCAGGCGCGAGGCCAGCCGCAGCATGACCACGCGCAGGTCGCGCGAAAAAGCCAGCAGCATCTTGCGCACGTTTTCGGTTTGCAAGGCACCGGCCTGTGGGCTGGCGCTGTTGCTGGCGCCGTTGTTTTGCGCCAGCGCTAGCCGGGCCAGGCGCGCCTGGCGCTGCACCCGCACCAGCTTGGTGGTTTCCATCGCCAGGGCGGCAAAATTGTCACCAAAGGCCTTGGCGATGACCTCTTGCGGCCGATGCAAGTGGTCGCAGGCATACACCAGATAGCTGGCCGCCTGCATGGCTTCAGAGCCGCCAATGCTGCGCAGAATGTCAGCCACCGCGTCGGCGTGGGCCAGAATGTTTTCACCGGTGTCGAGCGTTTCGGTGGCCAGCAGCGGCTCGGCAAAAGCGCGCGCACGGGCCAGCGCATGGGCTTGCTCGGGCAGGCTGTGCGCGGTGGCGGCTACCACCGGCAACACCGGTTTAGTGGCGGCATCAGGGTTGGCTGTCGCTTGACTTTTCATTGAGCTATTTGGCTTCAATCCAGCAAAAACGACACCACAGCCTGCACCTGATCGGCCGCGACAAAGGTCGGCGCATGGCCGACACCAGCAAATTCGAGCAGGCGCGCCTTGGGGCCGCGCTCGGTCATGGCCTTTGCCGTTTCGGGCGACAGCAAATCGGAATCTACCCCGCGAATCAGCAGGGTTTTGGCGCTGATCTGGTCATAGGATTGCCACAACAAGGCTTCGCCTTGCGCAGCGGACTCGGGCGTGACGGCCTTGAACGGCGCGGCGATGGCTGGGTCGTAGTGCAGCGTTAAGCGGCCGCTGCCGTCGCCCAGGGGTTTGAGCATGGGCCGCGTGAACGCCAGCCATTGCGCGGGCGTGTGCGGGCCAAAGCTGCTGGCCACCGTCCACAAGGCATCGGCCGCCTGCTGCTCGGTGTCAAAAGCGCCGGTTTTGCCAAGATACTCGCCGATTCGCTGCAAGGCCTGCCATTCGATCACCGGGCCGACGTCGTTTAGCACCAGTCGGCGCACTTTGGCAAACGCGGGCGCCTCGGGCAAGCCTGCCACCACCATGCCGATGAGCCCACCCATGCTGGTGCCAAGCCAGTCGAGCGTGGTGGGTTGTAGTTGCTGTAGCAGGGCCATCATGTCGGCCGCGTAATTTGGAATCTGGTAGCCAGACGGGTCTTGCAACCAGTCGCTCTTGCCGCGCCCGGCCACGTCCGGGCAGACCACGCGCAGGTTTCTGCCCGTGTCGGCAGCTTGCTGGCACAAGGCTTGCGCCAGCACGTCAAAGTCGCGGCCCTGGCGGGTAAGGCCATGCACGCACAGCACCACATGGCTGCTGTCAGGCTGGCCCCACTGCCAATAGGCCATGCGGTGGCTGCCCTGGGCATCAGGACAGGTGACAAATTCAAGGGTGGGTTCGAGCATGGCGAAGTTGGCAATCAAAAGATAGGCTGGATAATGGCTAGGTTGACTAGGTGGCTTGTGCCGATGATTTGTGTCAGGCATGTGGCAATATCCTAATTCAAACGCGGTCTGAACTGTTTCAGCGCGATCCAATCTACCATTTTTCGGAGAAATACCCCATGCTCAAAGGCAAAACAGCGCTCGTTACCGGCTCCACCAGCGGCATTGGTCTGGGCATTGCCAAAGCCCTCGCCGCCCAGGGCGCCAACATCGTCCTGAACGGTTTTGGCGATGTGGACGGCCCCAAGGCCGTCATTAAGGCACTGGGCGTCAAGGTGGGTTACCACGGCGCCGACATGAGCCGACCCGACGAGATTGCCGCCATGATGACGTACGCCGCCGAGCAATTCGGCCAGGTCGATATTTTGGTCAACAACGCCGGCATTCAACATGTGGCGCGCATCGAGAACTTTCCCGTCGAGCGCTGGGACGCCATCATCGCCATCAACATGAGCAGCGCCTTTCATGCCACCCGGTTGGCGCTGCCGGCCATGCAGGCGGCGGGCTGGGGGCGCATCATTAACGTGGCCTCTGTGCACGGGCTAGTGGCTTCGGCAGAAAAGTCGGCTTATGTGACGGCCAAGCACGGCGTGGTCGGCCTGACCAAGGTGACCGCGCTGGAGAACGCCACCACCGGCGTTACCTGCAACGCCATTTGCCCGGGCTGGGTGCTCACCCCACTGGTACAAAAACAGGTCGATGCCAAGGCAGCCGCGCATGGTTTGTCCAATGAAGAAGCCAAAAAGCTGCTGCTGGGCGAAAAGGAGCCGTCGCTACAGTTCACCACCCCCGAAGAACTGGGCGCGCTGGCGGTCTTCTTTTGCTCACCCGCCGGCAACAACGTGCGCGGCGTGGCGTGGAATATGGACGGTGGCTGGATGGCACAGTGAGGGTTTCTGCAAGCACCATTTGCAGATCGACAGCGCTTTAATCAGTCTTGGCTCCGCTCTCAAACCACTGCTTGATCAGCATGCGCTCGGCTTCTGATATGCCGGTGGTATTGTTCATGGGCATGATTTTGTTCACCACAACTTGCTGGTACATATTTTGGGCGTGTAATTTGACGTTGGGGGCTGAGTCAAGCCGAACGTTTTTCATTTGCACTTGCGCACCGTGGCACAGGTAGCAGCGCTGGGCCAGAATGGGCTGCAACGTGGCATAGCCAATGGCGCCACCGATGCTGGTGTCGTGCGCATCAGTGGCGTGTGAAGCAGCGGCCAATGCGGGTGTGGCAGGCGCCGGGGACAACCAGATTATCATGATCACAATAGTTGCCAACCCCGCGGCGGCATAGGACCAGGGATGGCCGTTGCGGCCCAGCTTGTAGCCGTGGCGCATGACGAAAAACTGCCGGATGGCGGCACCGGCAAACATCAAGGCGATCAGCACCAGCCAGTTTTGCGGGTGGGTGTAGGTAAAGCTGTAGTGGCCACTGAGCATGGCAAACAGCACCGGCAGCGTGAAATAGGTGTTGTGCACGCTGCGTTGCTTGCCGCGCTTGCCGTGGATCGGGTCTACCGGCGCGCCCGCCTTGATCGCAGCCACCACCTTGCGCTGCCCCGGAATGATCCAGTGCGCCACGTTGGCACTCATGCTGGTGGCCAGCATGGCACCTATCAGCAAAAAGGCAGCGCGCCCGGCAAACCAGTGGCAGGCCAGCCAACTCGCCACACACACCAGCACCAGCACCAGTGCGCCCACAATCGCGTCACCGTGTTTGCGCTGGCCATACAGGCGGCAGATCAGGTCGTAGAGCAGCCAAAATACCACCAGAAACAAAATCGCCACAGTCACAGCCTGCCACGGTGCCCAGTCCATTTTGGATTTATCGATCAGGTAAGTGCCCGCGCTCCAGAGGTAGGAGACGGTAAACAGCGAAAATCCGGTGAGCCAGGTGGTGTAGCTCTCCCAATAAAACCAGTGCAGATGCTTGGGTAACTGCGGCGGCTTGATTGCAAACTTGACCGGGTGATAAAACCCGCCACCGTGCACAGCCCACAGCTCGCCGCTCACCCCTTGCTTTTTAAGCTCTTCGTCTTCGGGCGGGGTCAGGCTGCTGTCCAAAAAGACAAAATAAAACGACGACCCGATCCAGGCGATAGCCGTGATCACATGCGTCCAACGCAGCAGCAGGTTGAGCCAATCCAGAATATAACTTTCCATCAGATGTCCTTGGTTGACCTGATTGTCTGCAAGAGTTGTGCCGCCACCGCCACGGCGATCACTTCGGGTGCCTTGCCGGCAATACCGGGCACGCCAATGGGGCTGATCACTTGCGCCAACTCAGCGTCACTGAAACCGCGCTCGGCCAGGCGATGGCGGAACACGGTCCATTTGCTGCGGCTGCCGATCAGGCCAATCCAAGGCAAATCACCGCGCAAACGCTGGCGCAGCAGGCACGCAGCCAGCACATCCAGGTCTTCGGCATGGCTAAAGCTCATGATCAGCACCCGCGAACCTGGTGCCAACCCGGCCACGGCACGCTGCACCGGGTCTGAATGCTCGGCCTGCACGTTGGCAGGCAGGGTAAGTGGAAAAATTCCGTCGCGGCTGTCAAGCCAATGCACCAAAAAGGGCAAATGGCCCACCACCTGCACCAGCGCCGCCGCCACGTGGCCGCCGCCAAACAGGGCGATGGGCGGCCACAGCGCCTGCTGTGCGGCAAAGTGCTGGCGCAAGCGGGGCAAGTCTGAGGCGTTGACATGCTCAAATTGCAGCGTGACCTCACCGCCGCAGCACTGCCCCAAGGACGGTCCCAGGGCAAAGCGCCGGGCACTCAGGCCGGATGGATGGCTTAAAAGTGGCCGCGCCTGGTCAAGGGCTTGCCACTCCAGATGACCGCCGCCAATACTGCCCAGAGTGCGGTCTGTAAAAACCGCCATCCAGGCGCCTGCCTCCCGTGGCACCGAGCCGCGGTGTGCCTGCACCGTGACCCATACGGCTGGTTGCAAGGTCAACAGCTCCAAAAATTGCGTCTCCAGAGCCACCATTGGTTCACTTTCAGGTCAAATTCAGGCTGCAAATTGCGCCACTTGGGTTGCAAGCACGGTTGCAATTGGGGAGGGCAAGGCCTCACGACCCCCGGTAAGTGGAATAGCTCCACGGACTCACCTGCAGCGGCACGTGGTAATGCTGCTCGGGTGCGGCCACGCCAAAGTCCAAACTCACCTGATTTAAAAAATTGGGCTCTGGCAGAGCCACGCCACAGGCCTTGAAATACGCCGCCACATCAAATACCAACCGGTAGGTGCCGCGCTGCAGGTCGGCGGTGGTTAGCAGCAGCCCATCCGGGTTGCGGCCATCTTGATTCAGCACAAATTGTTTCAGGCAGCGCTCGCCACCTGGCCCGGTGGAAAACAGTGAAACCGTCATGCCCGAGGCTGGCCGACCGTGCATGGTGTCGAGAACATGTGTGCTGAGTCCCATGGTGTTTCCTTAAAAAAGTTGTTAAAGTGTATACACTTTTTCCGCAAACGGCTATCATCCGGGCATGGTTACCGAACAAATTATTCCTGTCAGCATCGCCACCTCCAGCACCGACCAGATTGTGGCGGCGCTCACCCGGGCCATCGTGTCGCACCGGCTCAAGCCTGGAACCAAGCTGGCCGAGCAAAAAATTGCCAGCCAGTTTGGCGTGTCGCGCACACTGGTGCGCCAGGCGCTGTTTCAGCTTTCACAGCACCGCCTGATCAGCATGGAGCCGGCACGCGGTGCCTATGTGGCCAGCCCGACGGTGACCGAGGCCAAACAAGTATTTGCGGTGCGCCGCATGCTGGAGCTTGAAACCACGCGGGCCTTTGTGCGTCAGGTCACGGGTAAGCAAATCAAGGTGTTGCAAGCCCACGTCAAAGCTGAACAAGCCGCCCTGGCGCTCGATGACCAACGCGGACGCGGCCAGCGCAACGAGCTGCTGGGCGATTTTCATGTGCGCATGTCCGAGCTGATGGGCAACCAGGTGCTGGCCGAGTTGCTGGGTGAACTGATTTCGCGCTGCTCGCTGATCACACTGATGTACCAGTCCAGCAGCGCAGCAGAGCATTCCAGCGACGAACACGCGCACATCGTCAAAGCGCTGGCTGCCAAAGACGAAACCCTGGCGGTGCGCCTGATGGAAGAACACCTGCACCATGTTGAGGCCAACCTTGACTTTGCCCCGGCACCGGCTACCGACAGCACAGATGCCATCGCCAACGCGTTCATCTGATTCATGTTCAACCCAAAGCCCAAGCCCATGCACCACTACAACAGCACCCTGCCCTACCCGCGCGACCTCAAGGGTTACGGCCCCAAACCACCCCATGCCCAATGGCCAAATCAGGCGCGCATTGCGGTGCAATTTGTTTTGAACTACGAAGAAGGTGGCGAAAATTGCGTGCTGCATGGCGATGCTGGCAGCGAGCAGTTTTTGTCTGAAATGGCCAACCCGGCCAGCTACCCGGACCGCCACATCAGCATGGAGGGCATTTACGAATACGGTGCCCGCGCTGGCGTGTGGCGCATTTTGCGTGAATTTGAGCAGCGCGGCTTGCCGCTGACCCTGTTTGGCATCAGCATGGCGCTGGAGCGTCACCCTGAGCTGGTGCACGCCTGCCAAGACCTGGGCCACGAGATTGCCTGCCACGGCTGGCGCTGGATTCATTACCAAAACCTGCCCGAAGACGTGGAGCGCGAGCACATGATGCGTGGCATGGAAATTTTGACCGGGCTCATGGGAAGCCGCCCGCTGGGCTGGTACACCGGGCGCGACAGCCCCAACACACGCCGCCTGGTGGTCGACTATGGCGGTTTTGCCTATGACAGCGACTACTACGGCGACGACCTGCCGTTCTGGATGGAAGTGGCCAAAACCAACGGCGAGGTAGTGCCGCAACTGATCGTGCCCTACACGCTCGACTGCAACGACATGCGCTTTGCGCTGCCGCAGGGTTACGCCTATGCCGACCCGTTTTTTCAGTACCTCAAGGACAGCTTTGACGCGCTCTATGCCGAGGGCGACCCGGCCGGCCTGAACGCGCCCAAGATGATGAGCGTGGGCATGCACTGCCGCCTGCTGGGTCGGCCTGGGCGCATTGTGGCGCTGCAGCGCTTTTTGGACTACATCGACCAGCATGACAAAGTATGGGTGTGCCGGCGCATTGACATCGCGCGGCACTGGACGGCCACCCATCCCTATTCCATTTGAGGCTTGCACACCATGCCCATCACCCTGGATCAACTCAACAGCGCCGCCGCAGATGCCGCCCTGCAATGGCTCGACGGTTTGTACGAGCACTCGCCCTGGATTGTGCAGGCCGCGCTGGCGCAGCGGCCGTTTGTGTCGGTACCCCAGCTTAAACATGTGCTGGCGCAAGTGGTCAGCAACGCCCCGCGCGAAGCCCAGTTGGGCCTGATCCGCGCGCACCCAGAGTTGGCAGGCAAAGCCATGGTGAGCCAAGCCCTGACGGCTGAGTCAACCATCGAGCAAAGCAAAGCGGGGCTGACCCACTGCAGCGCCAAAGAATTTGTCCAACTGCAGCAGCTCAATGCCGACTACAACGCCAAATTTGGCTGGCCTTTTATTTTGGCGGTGCGTGGCCCGCGCGGCCTGGGCCTAAGCCGCGCTGAGATCATTGCCATCTTTGCGCGGCGCCTGCAAGGCCACCCCGACTTTGAGTTGCAAGAATGCCTGCGCAACATCCACCGCATTGCCGAGATTCGCCTGAACGATAAGTTTGGCATTCATGCTGAGTTGGGCAATCTGGTGTGGGACTGGCAAGAGAGTTTGAGCCAGTATTCAGACGCGCCTGACCAGCTCACGGTGACCTACTTGACCGAGGCGCACCGCGCCTGTGCCACTTTCATTACCGCGCAAATGCAAGCCTGCGGCTTTGACAGCGTGCAACTTGATGCTGTGGGCAATGTGGTGGGGCGGTATGAAGCCATGGCCAGCACATTGCCTGGCAAAACCCTGCTCACCGGCAGCCACTACGACACCGTGCGCAACGGTGGCAAATACGACGGGCGCTTGGGCATTTTTGTGCCCATGGCCTGCGTGCGCGAGCTGCACCATGCGGGTAAAAGGTTGCCATTTGCCATTGAGGTGGTGGCCTTTGCCGAAGAAGAAGGCCAGCGGTTCAAAGCTGCGTTTTTGGGCTCGGGCGCGCTCACGGGCGACTTTGACCCGGCCTGGCTTGAGCAAATGGATGCCGACGGGGTATCAATGCGCACCGCCATGCAACAGGCGGGGCTGGGCGACAGCCACAATACCGACCCCCTGCTCCAGCAAATTGCCCGCTTGCAGCGCAACCCGGTGCAGTACCTGGGCTTTGTCGAGGTGCACATTGAGCAAGGTCCGGTGCTCAACGCGCTCAACCTGCCACTCGGTGTGGTGACCTCCATCAACGCCTGCATGCGTCAAGTCGGCGAGGTGCTGGGCACCGCCTGCCACGCCGGCACCACCCCCATGAACCAGCGCGCGGACGCAGCCTGCGCAGTGGCCGAATTCATGCTTTTCTGCGAGCAACGCGCCTTGCAAGACGGCGACTCTGTAGCCACGGTGGGCCAACTCACAGTGCCCAACGGCTCCATCAACGTGGTGCCAGGGCGCTGCCAGTTTTCGCTGGATGTGCGTGCCCCCAACGATGCGCAGCGCGACGCGCTGCAGGCCGACCTGCTAAGTGCCCTGACCGACCTCTGCGCGCGGCGCAAAGTCAGCGTGCAACTCACCGAATCCATGCGCGCCAGCGCCGCACCCAGCGCGCTGGCATGGCAGCGCCGCTGGGAAGCCGCCGTGGCCAGCCTGGGCCTGCCCATTCACCGCATGCCCAGCGGTGCCGGCCACGATGCCATGAAACTGCACAGCATCCTGCCGCAAGCCATGCTGTTTGTGCGCGGCCAAAACGCCGGCATCAGCCACAACCCACTCGAATCCACCACCAGCGACGACATGCAACTGGCAGTCGATGCGTTCACCCGCCTGCTGATGCAATTGGCCAGCGACCCACCGAATCAGTAACGGCACCCGTAGCCCGGATGAAGCGAAGCGCAATCCGGGACTCCTCGCCTGCGACACCGTTACAGCACTCATCCACCCCTGACACGACTGACATCACCGACCCTTCGCCATGACCGCCCCCTACACCCAACTCGACACCTGGATCGACGCGCACTTTGACGAACAGGTGCGCTTTTTGCAGGAACTCGTTCGCGTGCCCACCGACACGCCGCCGGGCAACAACGCGCCACACGCCGAGCGCACCTTTGAACTGCTGCAAGCCATGGGCATCGAGGCTGAAAAACACCCGGTGCCCGCCGCCGAGGTGCTGGCAGCCGGCCTGCAAAGCATCACTAATTTGATCGTGCGCCGCCGCTATGGCGCCGGTGGCAAAACCATTGCGCTCAATGCCCATGGCGACGTGGTGCCCCCCGGCGAGGGGTGGACGCACGACCCCTATGGCGGAGAGATCGAAGATGGCCACATTTATGGCCGTGCCAGCGCGGTGAGCAAGTGCGACTTTTCCACCTTTACCTTTGCCATGCGCGCGCTCGAAGCCGTGTGCCCGCCAAGCCGTGGCAGCATCGAGCTGCTGTTCACCTACGACGAAGAATTTGGCGGTGAAGTAGGCCCCGGTTGGTTGCTCAAGCACCAATTGACGCAACCCGACTTGCTGATTGCCGCAGGCTTTAGCTACCAGGTGGTCACGGCGCACAACGGCTGCCTGCAACTCGCAGTGACGGTGCACGGCCAGATGGCGCACGCTGCCATTCCCGAATCAGGGGTTGATGCGCTGCAAGCGGCGGTGCACATTTTGAATGCGTTGTATGCGCAAAACACGCTTTACAAAGCCATCAGATCCAGCGTGCCAGGCATCACCCACCCGTATCTGAACGTGGGCCTGATCACCGGTGGCACCAACACCAACGTGGTGCCTGGCAAAGTCAGCTTCAAGCTCGACCGGCGCATGATCCCCGAGGAAAACGCCACCGAGGTCGAAGCAACGCTGCGCCAGCTGATTCTTGGTGACGCCGCCTCGCTACCGGGCATCACGGTCGATGTCAAACGTATCTTGCTGGCCCATGCCATTCAACCCCTGCCCGGCAATCAGCCGCTGGTCGATGCCATTCAAAGCCACGGCAAAGCCATTTTTGGCGAGGACATTCCGGTTATGGGCACGCCGCTGTACACCGACGTGCGCCTGTTCGCGCAGCGCGGCATTCCCGGCGTGGTGTATGGGGCCGGGCCGCGCACGGTGCTGGAATCACACGCCAAACGCGCAGACGAGCGGTTGGCGCTACTTGACCTGCGCCGCGCCACCAAGGTGATCGCCCGCAGCTTGCATGATTTGTTGGCCTAAGGGGGCACGCAAAGCGTCAGCAGGGTTGTGTTGGTCAAAACGGCCCTCTGTGGATGTAAAGTGTGTAGCAAACTTTTTAGGAGACACCCATGAGTCGAAAACTGTCTGATGCCGAACAAGCCCTGGGCGATGCATCGCGCGACTACCACCGCTTTCCCACGCGCGGCAAAATTTCGGTCAACGCCACCAAACCGCTAGTGAACCAGCGCGACCTGGCGCTGGCCTACTCGCCCGGTGTGGCCTACCCTTGCCTCGATATTCAAGCCAACCCTGACCTGGCTTATGAGTACACCAGCCGTGGCAATCTGGTGGGCGTGGTCACCAACGGCACGGCGGTGCTCGGCCTGGGCGACATTGGTCCGCTGGCGGGCAAGCCGGTGATGGAGGGCAAGGGTTGCCTGTTCAAGAAGTTCGCTGGCATTGATGTGTTCGACATCGAACTGGCCGAGCGCGACCCCGACAAACTTGTCGAGATCATTGCCGCACTGGAGCCCACGCTGGGCGGCATCAACCTGGAAGACATCAAAGCCCCCGAGTGTTTCTACATCGAGGAAAAACTCAAGGCGCGCATGGGCATCCCCGTGTTCCACGACGACCAGCACGGCACCGCCATCATCAGTAGTGCTGCGCTGGTCAATGCGCTGGAACTGGTTGGCAAAAACATTGGCGACGTGAAAGTGGCCGTGTCGGGTGCCGGTGCCGCCGCACTGGCCTGCCTTGGCGTGATGGTGGGCCTGGGCGTGCAGGTGAAAAATGTGTTTTTATGCGATTCCAAGGGCGTTGTGTACAAGGGTCGGCCCGGCGGTTACGACCACTCCAAAGCACGCTTTGAGCAAGACACTGTCGCCCGCACGCTGGCCGATGCGGTCAACCAGGCCGACGTGTTTTTGGGTTGCTCGGCTGCGGGCGTCTTGACGCAAGACATGGTCAAGACCATGGCCGACAAGCCGATCATTTTGGCGCTGGCCAACCCCGAGCCGGAAATCAGGCCCGAGCTGGCCAAGGCGGTGCGCCCGGATTGCATCATTGCCACCGGCCGCTCGGACTACCCTAACCAGGTCAACAACGTACTGTGCTTTCCGTATATTTTTCGCGGCGCGCTGGACTGCGGTGCCACCCAGATCACCGAAGCAATGAAGCTGGCCTGCGTGCATGAAATAGCCGCGCTGGCCAAGGCCGACATCAGCGAAGAAGTGGCGCACGCCTATGCCGGCCAGGAGCTGGCGTTTGGCGTGGACTTCATCATTCCCAAACCCTTTGACTCGCGCCTGATCTTGCGCATTGCGCCCGCCGTGGCGGCTGCGGCCGACGCTTCGGGCGTGGCCAAGCGCCCCATCAAGGACATGAACGCCTACCGCCAGACCCTGTCGCGCTTTGTGTATTCCACCGGGCTGTTGATGGAGCCGGTCTTCAATGCCGCCCGCAACGCGCCCGCCGCGACCAAGCGCGTGGCCTATGCCGAAGGCGAAGACGAACGCGTGCTGCGCGCGGCGCAGATTGTGGTCGAAGGCGACTTGGCGCGCCCCATTTTGATCGGCCGACCAGCGGTGATTGAAGCACGCATTGCCAAGGCAGGCCTGCGCCTGCAACTGGGCCGCGATGTGGACGTGGTCAACCCCGAAGACGACCCGCGCTTTCGCCAGTATTGGGAAACCTACCACCAGCTCATGGGGCGCAACGGCGTCAGCCCCGAGGCCGCCAAGGCCGCTGTGCGCCGCTCGACCACCATCATTGCGGCATTGAGTGTGAAGCTGGGCCACGCCGATGCCATGCTGTGCGGGCTGCATGGCCGCTTTGACACGCATCTGGAGCATGTGCGCGACGTGATTGGCCGCGCAGCTGGCGTCAGCAACTATGCCACCCTGAACGCGCTCATGCTGGAGCGCCACTCGCTGTTTGTGGCCGACACCTATGTCAACGAAGACCCCAGCGCCGAGCAGTTGGCCAACATTGCGCAAATGTCCGCCACCGAGGTCAAACGCTTTGGCCTGACGCCCAAAGTGGCATTTTTGTCACATTCCAGCTACGGCTCATCCACGCGCCCATCGGCCCGCAAGATGCGCGCTGCCAGAGACTTGTTCAAGCTGGCCTGCCCCGACGTGGAATGCGACGGTGAACTGCAAGGCGATGCCGCGCTGTCTGACGCCGTGCGCCACACCAGCCTGCTTGAAACCACCCTCACCGGCCCGGCCAACATTTTGATCTGCCCCAGCCTGGATGCTGCCAACATCCTGTTCAATGTCCTCAAGATGACCGGCAGCAACGGCGTCACAGTGGGCCCCATCTTGTTGGGCACCGCCGCCACCGCGCATGTGCTCAACCCGTCGAGCACAGTGCGCCGGGTGGTCAATATGACGGCGCTGTCGGTAGCCGATGTAAGTGCGGTGCTCTGAGCTGGGGCCAGCGCTGAAAATCGCCCCGACCTAACGAGATGAGCTGGCACGCCCAACTAGACATCGCCTACCGCCTGGAGGAACAACGCTGCGTGGTACGCCACAGCCACAACGGGCCGCTGCGGCTATTGCAAAGCCTGTACCCCGAGGGCGACGCCATCTGCCACAGCGTGCTGGTGCATCCGCCCGGCGGCCTGGTGGGCGGCGACACGCTGGACCTGACGATAGCGGCCAGCGGCGCAGCCCACGGCCTGATCACCACGCCGGGCGCCACGCGCTTTTATCGCTCAGCGGGCGAGCCCGCAGTGCAGCGCACCCGCATCACGCTGCAAGATCAGGCGCGGCTGGAGTGGTTGCCGCTGGAAGCCATTGCCTATAACGCCTGTCTGGCAGAAAACCACCTGACCATCTCCCTCGGCCCCGAAGCCGAGTTCATGGGCTGGGACATGACCGCCCTCGGCCTGCCTGGCGCGGAACTGCCGTTTGAGTCCGGCCAATTCCTGCAACACATCGAGGTGCCCGGTGTCTGGCTGGAGCGTGGACTATTGCAGGCGCATGACCACGGCCTGATGAACGGCCCGCTGGGTCTGGCCGGTCATCGCTGCATGGCTTCGCTGTTTTTTGTCGGTGGCAGCAAAATTGCGCGGGGCCGTCGAGAGGCCGGGCTGGAGCTGGCACGTCAGGTCGTCAGTTCACACACGCTGAGCCAGATGGCTGGCGTCACTTGTCCGAGCGAGCAGGTGATGGTGTTGCGGGTGCTGGCTCCGCTGGTGGAGCCCGCGGCGGGTCTGCTGCGCCAGGTTTGGCAAGCATGGCGTCAGCACTTTTGGCAATTGCCCGCCAGCGTGCCGCGCATCTGGTCGACTTGACTCGAAAAGCGCGTTGTGCAGGATTTCTGTGGGGCAGACTGAAGTCTGCCCCACAGAACAGCCAGAAAAGGCTGCACTCAGCCCTGCATAGTCATGGGCATGGCATTTAAATCGCCACCAGTTGGCGCACGCCGTCAATTTCCATGTTGGCGCCCAGACCCTGGGCGCGCACGGCGCCGCGCTCCATCACCACGTAGTTGTCGGCCAGTTCCTGGGCAAAGTCGTAGTACTGTTCCACCAGCACAATCGCCATGTCACCCCGGTCAGCCAGCATGCGGATGACACGGCCGATGTCCTTGATGATGCTGGGCTGGATGCCTTCGGTGGGCTCGTCCAGAATCAGCAGTTTGGGGCCGGCCGCCAGCGCACGGGCAATGGCCAGTTGCTGCTGTTGCCCGCCCGACAGGTCACCGCCACGGCGGTGCAGCATCTGCTTGAGCACCGGAAACAACTCGAACAGTTTGGGCGGAATGGGTGTGCTGGCAGGCTTGTAGGCCAGTCCCATGGCCAGGTTTTCCTGCACCGTGAGGCGGCCGAAAATTTCCCGCCCCTGCGGCACAAAACCAATGCCGGCGCGGGCGCGCTCATAAGGCGTGGCGTTATGAATATCGCGGCCATCAAACGCGATGCTGCCGTTTTTGATAGCCACCAAACCCATCAGGCTTTTCAAAAGCGTAGTCTTGCCGACCCCGTTGCGCCCCAGAATCACGGTGACCTTGCCCAGAGTGGCCTGCAGGCTGACGTCGCGCAGGATGTGCGAGCCGCCATAGTATTGGTTGATGTTTTTGACGTTCAGCATGGGGGTTGCCATCTCAGCGGCCCAGATAGACTTCGACGACGCGCTCATCACTTTGCACCTGCGCCAGCGTGCCCTGCGCCAGCACCGCGCCGTCGCACAGCACGGTGACGATGTCGGAGATGGTGTTGATGAAGCTCATGTCGTGCTCCACCACCATCAGCGAGTGTTTGCCCTTGAGGCTCAAAAAGAGCTCGGCGGTGCGCTCGGTTTCCTCGTCGGTCATGCCCGCCACCGGCTCATCGAGCAGCAGCAGCTTGGGGTCTTGCATCAGCAGCATGCCGATTTCCAGCCACTGCTTCTGGCCATGGCTCAAGGTGCCGGCCTGGTCGCGCACGCTGTCCGCCAGGTGAATCGTGTGCAACACGTCCGCCAAACGGTCGCTCTGGGCGGAATCGAGACGGAAAAACATCGAGCTGGTGACAGCCTTGTTGGTTTTCAGCGCCAGCTCCAGGTTCTCGAACACGCTGAGTTGCTCGAACACCGTGGGCTTTTGGAACTTGCGGCCAATGCCCATCTGGGCAATTTCGGATTCCTTGTAGCGCAGCAGGTCGATGGTGCTGCCAAAGTACACCCGGCCCTCGTCGGGGCGCGTTTTGCCGGTGATGATGTCCATCAGGGTGGTCTTGCCGGCGCCGTTGGGGCCGATGATGCAGCGCAGCTCACCCGGCGCAATGTCCAGGCTCAGCTTGTTGATGGCCTTGAAACCGTCAAAGCTCACACTCACGTCTTCCAGGTAAAGAATGCGGCCGTGGGTGATGTCCACCTCGCCCGGCGTGGCGATGCGCGAAAATCCCGCCTGCCGCCCGCCCGATGCAGTTTGCCCGGCGCGGGCCGCCTGAGCCGCCTGGTAGGCTTCGAGGCGCTGGGCGCCCTGCTCCATCAGTTCGGGCGTCATTTCGCACCATCCTTCAATTTTTTGACCAGCCCCACCACCCCATTCGGCAAAAACAGCGTGACGCCAATGAACAGCAGGCCCAGAAAGTACAGCCAGAATTCTGGGTAGGCCACGGTCAGCCAGCTCTTGGCACCGTTCACAATGAAGGCACCCACAATCGGGCCGATCAGCGTGGCGCGGCCACCCACTGCCGCCCAGATGGCGATCTCGATCGAATTGGCCGGGCTCATTTCGCTCGGGTTGATGATGCCCACCTGCGGCACATAAAGGGCACCGGCCACGCCGCACATCATGGCCGAAATCGTCCAGATGGTGAGCTTGTAGCCCAACGGGTTGTAGCCGCTGAACATGACACGGGTTTCGGCGTCGCGCACGGCCTGCAGGACGCGGCCGAACTTGCTGCCGACCAGCCAGCGCGCCATCAAAAAGAAGCCCAGCAGCGTCACGCCGGTGAGCACAAACAGGGTCATGCGCATCTCTTGCGTGGCCACCGGAATGCCCAGAATCCGCTTGAAATCGGTAAAGCCGTTGTTGCCGCCAAAACCGGTCTCGTTGCGAAAGAACAGCAGCATGGCGGCAAAGGTCAGGGCCTGGGTGATGATGGAAAAGTAGACGCCCTTGATGCGCGAGCGAAAGGCGAAGTAACCAAAGACAAAAGCCACCAGCCCCGGTACTGCCACGATCATGATCAGCGTGGCGATGAAGCTGTCAGAAAAGGTCCATTGCCAAGGCAGCTCTTTCCAGTCCAGGAACACCATGAAGTCCGGCAGGTTGCTTTTGTAATTGCCATCGGTACCAATCTGGCGCATCAGGTACATGCCCATGACGTAGCCGCCGAGCGCAAAAAACAGGCCATGCCCCAGGCTCAGGATGCCGCTAAAGCCCCAGATCAGGTCCATGGCCAGCGCAGCAATGGCGTAACACATGATCTTTCCGAGCAGGCCCACGGCGTAGTCGCTCAGGTGAAACATGCTGTCAGCGGGCACCAGTAGATTCAGCGCCGGGGCTACGGCACAGACCACGACCAAGGAGACGATGAAAGCGCTCCAACCGGTGCGGGTGAGCAGCGGCGCGGGCGCAGGGAGCTGAATGGATTGAGTCATGGCGTCACACCTCCGCACTGCGGCCTTTCATGGCAAAGATGCCTTGCGGACGTTTCTGGATGAAGATGATGATCAACACCAGTACGGCGATCTTGGCCAGCACCGCACCCGCCCAGCCCTCCAGAAACTTGTTCAAAATACCCAGGCCAAGTGCGGCATAGACCGTGCCGGCCAGTTGACCCACACCACCCAGCACCACCACCATGAAGGCATCGACGATGTAACCCTGGCCCAAGTCGGGCCCCACATTACCGACCTGGCTCAGCGCACAACCGGCCAGCCCGGCAATGCCTGAGCCCAGGGCAAAGGCGTAGGTGTCGATGCGCGCGGTGTTGACACCCATGCACGAAGCAATGGGCCGGTTTTGCGTGACGCCGCGCACAAACAGACCCAGCCGGGTCTTGCTGATCAGCCAGGCCACGGCACCCAGCACAAAGAGCGCAAACGCGATGATCACCAGTCGGTTGAACGGGAGCGACAAATTGCCCAGCACCTGCACACCGCCGCTCATCCACGAGGGGTTTTCCACACCCACGTTTTGCGCGCCAAAAATCGTGCGGACCAGTTGCATCAGCATCAGGCTGATACCCCAGGTGGCCAGCAATGTCTCAAGCGGGCGACCATACAAAAAGCGGATCACGCTGCGCTCAAGTAGTACACCCATCAGCGCCGAAGCCATGAAGGCCACCGGCACTGCCGCCAGCAGGTACCAGTCAAAAGCACCCGGCAGGTAGCGCTGAAATACGCCCTGCACCACGTAAGTGGCGTAGGCGCCAAGCATCATCAGCTCGCCGTGCGCCATGTTGATGACACCCATGAGACCGTAGGTGATGGCCAGACCCAGGGCGACCAGCAGCAGGATGCTGCCGAGGCTGATGCCGCTGAACATGGCACCCAGCTTGTCGCCCCAGGCCAGCGCTGCTTCCACCTCGCGCAGCGCCTTGCCCAAGGCGGCTTTAACTGTGGCGTCAGGCTCGGTCTGCAAGCGCGCCAGCAGAATGGTTTTGGTGCTGGACTGGTTGCTGGACGCCAACAAGGTGGCCGCTTCAAGGCGTTGCGCTTTGTCCTCACTGCCCAGCAGCGCCGCCGCGCGCACCAGCGCCAATTGGTCCTTGATTTTGGGGTTTTGCTCGGCGGCAAAGGCTTGTTCGATCAATGGTAGCTTGCTCGGGTCAGCGTCCCGCTGTAGTTGTTGCACTGCGGCCATGCGCACCTTGTCGTCTTTGGCAAACAGCTTGAGCGCGGCCAGCGCCGAGTCAATTTCGCCGCGCATGCGATTGTTGTTGATGACATCTTCGGCATCTTCGGGCAATGCGAATTCAGTGCCCGAGGCCGGATCGATGCCCTTGTCGCCGCTGACCATGATGGCCTTGCCGCGCACCAGCTTGACCGCATCATCGGCCAGTGCCTGCAAGAACAACTGGGTCCGGGCATCGGCATGGGCCACAGCCAGGCTCAGAGCTTCAATGCGGGCATCGGTGTCGCCACTGCTGATGGCATTGGCTTCGTCCACGGTGATGGCGTGGACGTTAGCGAAACCAAACGCGGCGAATATAAGTAGTTTTCGTAGCAACATATAAGAACCTGTAGGGTGGGAACGTTGGCGGCGCCCACGCTGCAATTCCTTCACTTAACCGTCATTGCGAGCCGTGGCAGCGACGTGGCAATCCATGTAATCGTGGGTTCATGGATTGCCGCGCTTCGCTCGCAAAGACGTCGGTGCCTTACTTCTTCACCGGCTCGTCCGGCTTGGAGGCATTGCCTTCGATGTACGGCGACCATGGCTTGGCTTTCACCGGGCCGGGTGTCTTCCAGACCACGTTGAACTGGCCGTCGGCCTTGATCTCGCCAATGAACACCGACTTGTGCAGGTGGTGATTCTTTTCATCCATCTTGCTGACAATGCCGCTGGGCGCCTTGAAGGTTTGGCCAGCCATGGCGGCAATCACCTTGTCAACATCGGTGGACTTGGCTTTTTCAACCGCCTGCTTCCACATGTTGATGCCGATGTAGGTGGCTTCCATCGGGTCGTTGGTCAAGGGTTTGTCCTTGTGGCCGGCGATGTTCTTGGCCTTGGCGTAGTCGCTCCACTTCTTGATGAACTCGGTGTTGGTCGGGTTCTTGATCGATTGGAAGTAGTTCCAGGCAGCCAGGTGGCCCACCAGCGGTTTGGTGTCGACGCCGCGCAGCTCCTCTTCACCCACGCTGAAGGCAACTACTGGCACGTCCTTGGCTTTCAGGCCGGCGTTGCCGAGTTCCTTGTAGAACGGCACGTTGGAGTCGCCATTGATGGTGGAGACCACGGCGGTCTTGCCACCGGCGGCAAATTTCTTGATGTCAGCCACAATGGTCTGGTAATCGGAGTGGCCAAACGGGGTGTATTTTTCGTCGATGTCTTTTTCAGCGACACCCTTGGATTTGAGGTAGGCGCGCAGAATCTTGTTGGTGGTGCGTGGGTAAACGTAGTCGGTACCCAGCAGCACCCAGCGCTTGGCCGCGCCGCCGTCCTTGCTCATCAGGTAGTCCACCGCCGGAATAGCTTGCTGGTTGGGCGCGGCACCAGTGTAAAACACGTTTTTGGACAGCTCCTCACCCTCGTACTGCACCGGGTAGAACAACAAACCATTCATTTCTTCGACCACCGGCAACACCGACTTGCGGCTCACGCTGGTCCAGCAGCCAAAGATCACATCGACCTTGTCCTGACCCAGCAGCTGCTTGGTCTTTTCGGCAAACAGCGGCCAGTTGGAGGCCGGATCCACCACCACAGGCTCGAGCTTTTTACCGAGCAGTCCGCCCTTGGCATTGATCTCGTCAATGGCCATCAGCACGGTGTCTTTCAATACAGTTTCCGAAATGGCCATGGTGCCCGACAGGCTGTGCAGGACGCCGACCTTGATGGTGTCGGCGGCGAACGTCGGCAGTGCCGTCAGCGTGGTGAGCGCGACGGCAGCGGTGAGCGCCTTGAGCGTGAAACGACGTGAGTTCAAAGATTGCATGAGAAGCCCTCCAAAGTTGATGAAATCGTTGTCGCTGGGTTTTGCAGCGATGGGGCTGACTTTATGGGTGGTCGCTACTTTGGGAAATACGCCGTGTGGCGTAGGCGGCTACCTTTTTCTCATCAGCCCTCAAACTGCGGCTGCAGTTGTTGAATGCGGCGCAAGGTCATGGCGGCCGCAGCGGTGCGGGTCTCGACGCCCAGCTTGGCAAAAACATGCTCCAGGTGTTTTTTGACGGTCATCGGGCTGCTGCCCAGAATGTCGCCAATGTCGCGGTTGATCTTGCCCTTGACCACCCAGTACAGCACCTCGGCCTCTTTGGGGGTGAGCTTGAAACTCAAGGCGATGGCCTCGATCACGCTTTCGTCGCTGACCTCTTGCATGATGATGAGCCAGTCGCCGCCGCCCTCACTGTCGCCAATTTGCTGGTGCAACCGAAAGGTCAGGCGCTTGGGGCCGGCCTCAATGCTCAGGCGTGGCGGCTCGACACCGCTCAAGCCCTTCGCCACATGGCGGCGCAACCAGGCCAGCACGGGGATGGGTGTGGTGGGTGCGTCGGTGCCGTAGTAGCGCATCAGCAAGTCACGCGCCAGCGCGGTTTGCCACATCAGGCGGCCGTCGCTCACGCGCACCGTGATGCTGGCATAACCAAAGGCATCGAGCGCATTGCGGGTCTGGCGTTTTTCCCGCGCGCCCTGCAAGTGCACCGCCATGCGCGCCAGCACCTCCTTGGGCTTGATCGGTTTGGTGACGTAATCGACGCCACCCGCCTCCAGCGCCGCCACCAAGTGTTCAGTCTCGGTCAGGCCGGTCATGAAAATGATCGGGATGTGCGCGGTTTGCGGCGCGGCCTTGAGCTGGCGCGCCACCTCAAAACCGTCCATGCCGGGCATCATGGCGTCGAGCAGCACCACGTCGGGCAGCGCCTGCACCGCACGCTGTAGCGCAGCCTTACCGCTAAGGGCGACCAGCACGGTGTAGCCGGATTCGTCGAGCGCATCGTGCAGCACCGCCAGGTTGTCGGGCACGTCGTCGACGATCAGCACCACGTCGCTGTTGGCGCGGTCGAGCGTGCGCTCAAGTGCCTTGTTCGTTGGATGGGTCATGGTCAATGTGGGTGAGCTGTTGGCTCATGGTTTCGAACTGGAATTGGCGAGCCAGCTCGCGCATGCGAGCGACAAACCCGGCGCACTCGGGCTGCGCCGCTGCCATCGCGTCAAGCTGGTTCAGGATGCCACGGTAAAAGCCCAGTGTGACTACCTCCTGCAAGGCAGCAAGCTGAGCCTGATCCGGGTAAACCAGTGCAGTGGTCGGCGCTGCCTTGTTCGTTGGCGACGTTGGTTCAGCATGTCCCTGCCAGACCAGGCTCAGGCGCTGGGTCAGCCAGTCCAACAAATCGGCGTGGCGCACTGGCTTGCAAAAAAAGTCGTCGCCGGGAATGCCAACGCCATTGTTCAGACCTCTGTCGAAGGCGTTGGCCGACACGATGGCGATCTGGGCGGCGGGGCGCTGCGTGGCAAGTTCCAGCACCCGCAGCCGGCGCACGGTTTCCCAGCCGTCAATGCCGGGCATGGCCAAGTCCATGAACACAGCGTGGGGCTGGTAGCCGCTGGCCAGCAGGTCCAGCGCGTCGTGGCCACTGGCTGCAGTGCGCAGCGCAAAGCCCAGCGGTTGCAGTAATTGCACCAGCAGTTCCCGGTCGGCCTCCTCGTTGTCCACCACCAGCACGCGCTGGCGTGGTCCGACATAAGCCAGACGCGGCTGGCGCGCTGCAACCAGGAGCTTGCCGCGCAGGGCGCCACTGCCCGTCTCGGCCGGCAAACTGGTGTGTAATTCGGGCAGGAAAAGCTTGGCCTTGAACACCGAGCCCACACCCGGCTGGCTGCTGACACTGAGCGCACCGCCCATCAAATCGGTCAGCATGCGGGCAATGGTCAGGCCCATCCCGGCGCCGGGCGCACCCTGGCCAGGGGGGCTGGCCCGGGCAAAGGGCTCAAACACGTGGTCCAACTCTTCTGCGCTCAGGCCTGGGCCGGTGTCCTCGATCTCGATGTGGGCCATCTCGACGGCATAGCGCAAACGCAAGACCACCCGCCCGCTGGCGGTGAACTTGATGGCGTTGCCCAGCAGGTTCAGCAAAATCTGACGCACCCGTTTTTCGTCGGCCCGCACCACGGCAGGCAGCTCGCCCTGCACCTCAAAAACAAAGCGCAAGGCCTTGCGCTCGGCCTCGAGCGCAAACATGTCGGCGAGGTCCCGCATAAAGTCGGCAAACGCCAGCGGCCGGGGACTGAGGCTGAGCTTGCCGGCCTCGATGTGCGCCAGGTCCAGCGTGCCTTCGATGAGCGACAGCAAATGCTCGCCGCCGCGCTTGATCACGGCCACAGCCTGTTTGCGGTGCGCTGGAATGTCGGGGTCTTGCCCCATCAGTTGCGCATAGCCCAAAATGCTGTTGAGCGGTGTGCGCAGCTCGTGGCTGATGGCGCTGATGTAGCGGCTTTTGGCTTGATTGGCCTGGTCGGCAGCGTGGCGCGCTTGCTCGGCCACCTGCTTGGCTTTTTGCAGCGCTTCGTCGGTTTGCGCGTGCAAGGCAATTTCGCGCAGCAACAAGCCGGTTTGCCGGTTCGACTCTTCTTGTGCCACCTGGCGGCTCATGCTTGTCAGCACCACCCACCAGGCCACCAGGCCAGAGATCAAGAGCACCGCCATATAGGCCTTGACAAAGCTCGAACGCAGTGCAGCATCGCCGGCCTGCAACAGCGGCGCATCGAAGACCGACAGTGCCAGCGCGCCCGTTCCCTGCTGGTAGAGCAGGCCAAACACGGCGGCCAGCAGCGGCGCAATCACCAGCATCAAGAGCAAAAAGTAGCCCAGGCCCTTGTCCAACAACGCCCAACTGCGCCGCGGCAACAGCCAGTGCAGCGCGGCTGACCACTGGGCAGCCAGGCTGGCGTGGGGTTTGCACAGGTCCCCACAACGGGCGTCGAGCGTGCAGCACAGCGAGCAAATTGGCCCCTGGTAAGCCGGGCAGTGCGCCATGTCGGGCGCTTCGTAGTCGCGCTCGCAAATCACGCAGCGCTGCAGGCGCAAACGCGGGTAAGTGCCTGCATCTGCCGTCGGAAAAGTGTCTGCCTGCCGCGCCAGGTAGTACTTGCCCCGTGTGGCAAACGCAATCAACGGTGAGGTGATCAAGGCGGTGGCCAGCGCAATTACCGCCGAAAACGCCTGCGCCAGCTCGCCAAAAACCCCCAGGTGGGCTGTGACCGACAGAATGGACGCCAGCGCCATGGCGCCCACGCCCACCGGGTTGATGTCGTACAAATAGGCGCGCTTGAATTCAATGCCCTTGGGGCTCAAGCCCAGGGGTTTGTTGATGACCAGGTCGGCCACCACCGCCATCATCCAGGCAATGGCGATGTTGGAATACAGCCCGAGCACGGCTCCCAGCGCGGCAAACACATTCATTTCCATCAGCATGAAGGCGATCAGCGTGTTGAACACCACCCACACCACGCGCCCGGGATGGCTGTGCGTCAGGCGTGAAAAAAAGTTGCTCCAGGCCAGCGAGCCGGCATAGGCGTTGGTGACATTGATCTTGAGCTGCGACACCACCACAAACAAGGCGGTACCCGCCACCGCCCAGCCGTAATGCGGAAACACATATTCGTAGGCCGCCAGGTACATCTGATTCGGGTCCACCGCGCGCTCGGGCGGCACCGCGTGGCTGATGGCCAGGTAAGCCAGCAAGGCGCCGCCCAGCATCTTGAGCACCCCCAGAATCACCCAACCTGGCCCACCCAGCAACACACTGAGCCACCAGCGCTTGCGGTTGGCCGGTGTCAGAGCGGGCATAAAACGCAGGTAGTCAGCCTGCTCGCCCATTTGCGTCATCAGCGCCACACCCACCGTGAGCGCTGCACCAAACAAGGGCAGACTAAAACCCTCCGACTGCGCTTGCTCACCAACATAGTGCACCACGCCCGCAAACGCCGTGGGCTCACGCCACAGCACAAACCCAAACGGCAGCAGCCACATCAACAACCACAGCGGCTGCGTCCAAACTTGCAAGCGGCTGATGGTGGACACCCCGTGCGTTACCAGCGGGATCACCACCAGCGCACAAATCAAATAGCCCCAGCGCGGCGGAATGTCCAACGCCAGCTCCAGCGCGTAGGCCATGACAGCGGCTTCGAGCGCAAAAAAGATGAAGGTGAACGAGGCATAAATCAACGAGGTTAGCGTCGAACCGATGTAGCCAAACCCGGCGCCGCGCGTGAGCAAGTCCATGTCAACGCCATACTTGGCGGCGTAAATGCTGACGGGCAAACCCGCCAAAAAAATGATCAGCCCGGTGGCCAAAATCGCCCACAAGGCGTTGACAAAACCGTATTGCACCAACAGCGTGGCCCCCACCGCCTCCAGAATCAAAAATGCCGCAGCACCGCCCAGCGCCGTTTGCGCCACCCGCCAAGGCGACCACTGGCGAAAGCCCTGCGGTGTAAAGCGCAAGGCGTAGTCCTCCAGCGTTTCACTGGCCACCCAGCCGTTGTAGTTGCGGCGCACCAAGGTGATGCGCTGCGACGGCGCATCCGAAAGTGTTGCACTGGAAGGAGTTGGGTGTTCTAAAGTCACACCACAACGGTGCAGTATTCATGCCATGCCAACCTGCTGCGGGTTAGAGCAAACAGCTAAGGCACAGTTAGGCATTTCACGCTGTATGCGAGGCATTCAGAATTCAGGCACGGGTTTTGCTGCGGCAAAAGAATGGAACTCACCCCCCGCGAAAAAGACAAACTTCTGCTGTTCACCGCCGGCCTGCTGGCAGAGCGCCGCAAAGCACGAGGCCTGCAACTCAACTACCCCGAAGCCGTGGCGCTGATCAGTTGCGCCGTGATGGAGGGCGCCCGCGACGGCCAAACCGTCGCCCAACTCATGAGCTACGGCCGCACCATCCTGACACGCTTAGACGTGATGGACGGCATTGCCGACATGATTCCCGACATCCAGGTCGAGGCCACTTTCCCCGATGGCACCAAACTGGTCACCGTCCACCAACCCATTGTTTAAAACCAAACACCCTGAGGCACGCATGACCCCTGGCGAAATATTCACCGACGGCCCCGACCACGTGCTTAACCCCGGCCGGCGCACGATCACGCTGGTGGTCGTCAACGCGTCCGAGCGCCCGATTCAGGTCGGCTCGCACTACCACTTTGCCGAGACCAATGGCGCGCTCGGCTTTGACCGGGTTGCAGCGCAAGGCATGCGGCTGAACATTCCGTCGGGCTCGGCGGTGCGTTTTGAGCCCGGGCAGCAGCGCACAGTAGAACTGGTGGACTACGCGGGGAGCCGCATCGTTTACGGCTTTCGCGGTCTCACGCAAGGCGCTCTGTAGAAAGAACAAGTATGGCAACCCTTGGACGACGCGCATATGCAGAAATGTTTGGCCCGACGGTCGGTGACCGGGTGCGCCTGGCCGACACCAACCTGGTCATCGAGGTCGAAGCCGACCTGACTCTGAGCGCTGGCGGCTATGGTGAGGAAGTGAAATTTGGCGGCGGCAAAACCATCCGTGACGGCATGGCGCAAAGCCAGCGCAGCCGTGACGGAACCGGTACCGGCCCGCAGGCCGGGGGCGCGGTCGAC
>Ga0210028_1000191_pt1 | contig 51661 bp, 51 predicted proteins | sample CryGeymeta201513_FD_185468 | JGI IMG/M metagenome (GOLD analysis project Ga0210028, IMG submission 185468) | Groundwater microbial communities from Crystal Geyser aquifers in Utah, USA - Crystal Geyser metaG 2015-13 (SPAdes) (version 2) | ecosystem: Environmental > Aquatic > Deep subsurface >...
TCCGTGGGGGATACACGGCCAAATCGGTTGAGCATCTGAAGACGGGTACGCGGCCACCCTTTCCCTATTCGGACGTGCGCCTGCTCCCTTACCTGCAACACTCGTTCTGGTTTTTGCCCAATGTCGCCGCCTGTCATGCGATGGCAAACCTGCTGGCCGAGAAACACAATGTTTTCTGGCATGAGTATACAGTGGCCGTTGCCGCAGGGGCCTCGGCGGGTATCGGTCTGGAGGCCTTGCCTCCCGTGCGCAAAGCCATCGGGAGTGGATTTGAAACCAAAACCATCACTCTTTCGTGTGGCAAGCTCACCACCGGGGTAACCGTGGCGCAATGGTCATCCATCCTGATGCTGCGCAACCTGAAGTCGCCCGAGACCTACTTTCAGGCGGCGTTCCGGGTGCAGTCGCCCTGGTCGATCAAGAACCCCAACGGTGACAACCCGAACGAAGAGGAAATCCTCAAGCCCGTCTGCTTCGTGTTCGATTTTGCTCCCACCCGCGCATTGCGGCAACTGTCCGAATACGGGATTGGACTCTCGCCCAACGAACCGAACCCAGAGAACGCCGTCAGGGATCTTGTCTCCTTTTTGCCCGTGCTCGCCTACGACGGCGCCAACATGACGCAGATCGACGCCGGCGGCATCCTTGATATCGCCATGTCGGGCACCTCGGCCACACTGCTGGCCCGCAAATGGGAGTCGGCGCTGCTGGTCAACGTGGACAACCTCACCCTGCGCCGCGTCCTCGATAATCCCGAAGCCATGGCCGCCGTTGAGCGCATCGAGGGCTGGCGAGCACTCGGTGACAACATCATCGAGACAATCATCAACAAGAGCGACAAGGTCAAGGACCTCAAGAAGAAAGCCAAGGACGGTGACCTGACGGCGAAGGAGAAGAAGGAGCTGACTGCGGAGGAGAAAGAGTACAAGTCCAAACGCAAGCTCGTTCAGGAAAAGCTGATCAAGTTCGCGACGCGCATCCCCGCGTTCATGTACCTGACTGACTTCCGCGAGAACACCCTTCAGGATGTCATTACCAAGCTCGAACCTGATTTGTTTCTGACCGTGACCGGCCTGACAGTGAAGGACTTCCACCTGCTGGTGCGCCTGAGGGTCTTCAACACCGAACAGATGAACCAGGCCGTCTTTGCGTTTCGCCGCTACGAAGACGCCTCACTTCGCTACACCGGGATTGAGAGCCATGAAGGACTACGGCACTATGGGCTTTACGACACTGTGGTGGCGAAGGAATAACAGCGCAACACAACTATCGTTATGTGGCCCAGATCGACCGGTTTATTGATGAGGGTGTGGTGGCCGATTAAATGACAAAAAAAGATCCGACAGCAGAAAAATTCCTGCTCTATATCGACATCCTTGGCTTCACGGAGATGGCGATCAAAGAGCCACGCAAGGTCGAACGGATTTTTGCGACGATTGACAGCTTGAACGTGCACCAGCATGGGGCATTCAAGACCATCGTGTTTTCAGATACTATTTTGGTATACAACAATCAGCCTGCGGTGACTGACGAGGAAAAGAATTACCTGGTCTGGTATCTCATCGAGTTTGCCGAGGATCTAGATCATCGCCTAACGGGGCAAGATGTTTATTTCAGAGCGATCATAACGTCCGGCAAGTTCAAGCATTATCAGCTTGAGAATGTGGAATGCTTTTTCGGCCAGGCTCTCATCAACGCCTACCTGCAAGAGAAGGACATCCCGGCAATTGGTCTGTTCATTGATGCGGCGTGCAATGCCCATAATGAATACTTCCGGGTTGAGCCGTTCGGGAATGGCCTATTTTTCGTCTATCTCAATCGTGCCCTTGAATCGCTCCATGAAATGAACGGCGGAAAGTATCCGGTTATCGACCCCTCGATACTAGCGATGGAATTCCCATATTTGCCATGGCAGGTTCGTTTCCTCAAGGACATCTACCAGCAGATGCGTACTCACAAAGACGCAAAAGTCAGGAGCAAGTCTCTCGCCACCTGGGATTTTTACAAGCGCCGCTACGATACGATGCTGACAGCCCTGGAACACGGAGGATTTGTTTTGTCGAGCTTGGTCAACGACTCATGGTTTGCCGAGGAAGTAAAGGCCATGGAACGGGATATTCGCGACTTCAAACGGAGCAGGGGACCCCAAACAAAGCGATGATAATTTCTTGAAGCAAAGAAAAAAACAACTGCTATGATAGGAACATGAGAGATATGAACCCTGCACAGAAAATCGTCATCAACATCGACGAACAATTCCCCCAGTTGTCACAGGCCCCTGTAATCGAGGCGGTCTTGGATATTCGGGCGCACGCTAGTCAGCCCTTCGAGGAAGAGACTTTACGTCAGGCTCTCGAACCACGACTCGCAGGCTTTCGGTTTCTGGATTCACATCGGGAATTCCAGCATGAAGTGAGAATTGCGGCGGGAAGCAACCCCGAACAATGTGTACGCGATCTGGGCTGGAAAGGTCTGCGTTTTCAGTCCGAAGATCAAAAGAAGATTGTGCAATTCAATCGGGATGGATTTGTTGCCAGTCGTCTGGAACCTTACCCGGTCTGGACCACTTTCGCCGAAGAGGGCTTCGATCTCTGGCGGATTTTTTGCGACATTGCCCGCCCTGTCGAAATTAACCGGTTGGGGTTACGTTATATCAATCGCATCGAGTTGCCTCTCGATGACCCCAAGTTGGGCGACTATGTTAAGCATCCGCCCCAGCCACCTGAAGGTCTGAATCTGCCTTACATGGGCTTCATGCATCATGAAACCTTTGCCGTACCTGGCCACGCTTACGCCATCAATTTTATTCGCACGATTCAGCCGGCTGACCCTGACACGGGCAGAGGACCGGGGCTGATTCTTGACATTGATGTATTTACCACGATGGGAGTCATCTTGCCGACGGATGAACTCGCTCGCTGCTTCGCAGAAATGCGCTGGTTGAAAAATAAGCTCTTTTTTGGCACAATCACAGAGAGAACCTTGGAGAACTTGCGATGAGCTTTGCCATGACATTTCCAGCTACCCGTTACGCCAGTGCCTTGACCGTATCATCGAGAGCGTCCAGCGAAACGTCGCGCTTCATCAGCCAGAAATCCGAAGAAGGCCTCAGGTTGCTGAAAAGCTCCTTGACTTTCGGTTGTCTGGGGAAAAAGACCGATGATGAGCTTTGGCTGCAATTTATGGAGTGTCGCGAGGCCAACTGGGATGGTCATGGAGCTGAGCCGGTGGCCGAGGAGACATATCAATTTGCGGCGCAGTTCCTCAAGGCCCTTCCACTGGGGGCCCCCAATCCAGGGCTCGGCGCAGAAGCCGATGGCCACTTGACGATGGAATGGTATCGGTCTCCACACCGAACCCTCTCGGCCAGTATCAGCCCCGAGGGGGAACTCCACTACGCGGCTCTGATCGGCGGCAGTAAGGCTTACGGCACCGAACCCTTCTTTGGTGAAATTCCCGAAGCCATCATGAACCTGATCCATCGCGTTATGGCCCGATGAAAAATACTGACACAATGCCGCCGGTTGCTGATGACGAGCTATTGTCTCGGTTCGTGCTGCACAAATCGCATATCCGCCATGATCAGACCTTGAAGGCTGATCCATTTATCCCCCACCCCCATGCGGATCTCTCCGTGACCAGGCATCTGGGTCTTGACGATAATGCTCTCTGGGACATTGCCGAAAATGTTGCCCGGCAGATCGGAAAGACTCTTTACGGCAGAGCAGAAAATCATACTGCCACATACCAGAGCCATCAACTGACTGTGGTTGCTGCACCGGTTCCAGGCAACCAGAACCATGCCAATGTCACCGGCTGGCCATCGGAAAAACCCGCACAGAAGATGATCGCCTTGCAGATTGCCTCTAATTCCCGCTTTGTGTCTCGGTGAACTTGAAAAATCCGGAAAGTCTCTGCTACCCCCGCAGGTGAGTCCACCGATGTGGATGCCTAAACCAAGCAACCATCTCAAAAGACCCTATATCGCCGAACTGAACGAAGTCATCATTACCCGTAACGGCGGATATGCTGACATCGACTACCGTGACCTGACGGTTGGCAGCGTTAACCTCAAGCTCGATTCCGACCTCAACCTGAAGAGTGACGAGGAGATCCTGCACCATCACAACCAGGTCCTGCTGGCCAGGCAGCCTGATATCCTCATCCGGGAACCGGTCGCGTGAATCAACTTACGAACGTACAAAGGTCAGCAGCGGGCCATAATCATGACGATCTGCCGCTTGCAGGGCGGCAATGTATCTGCGTCGGCACTCGCCGGCATTGGTCAGATTCTCTTGTCCCCAGCTGAAAGGCTCCCGCCCCAGCAGGTTAACCAGCAGCAGATCGGTCATCAAACGGGCATGGCGACCGTTGCCATTGGGGAAAGCATGAATGGCGACCAGACGGTGATGGAACCTGGCCGCTATTTCATCCGGAGGAAAAGATGTGTATTCCAGCCAGCCGTTGACCTCTTGAAATAACTGATGCAGTGCAACCGGTACCTGCATCCATTCAATCCCGATCTTTTTCTGACTGCGGCGAAAGTCACCCGCCCAACGCCAGACAGTACCGAACATCTTCTTGTGCAGCTTGCGTGCGTATTTTTCGCTCAGAATGTCTTTTTGTCTGCGCCGGAACGTGGCATCTTCTGCTTCTGAGATATTCTCCTGCTCCCAGCGATCAAGTTCGGCTCGGGTGCGAATGTGCGGCAGCAAAAGGCCCTGCGCTTCATCAGGATCGATCGGTGTGGCCCCATCGGGGTAGTCGAAATTCATATTCACTCGGACCAGAAATCATGAGGAGGGTTGCGCATCAAGTCTTCGGCCTTCTCTTCGAGCATTTTCTGCTGCTCCTCGCTCGACACCTTCTGGTCTTCCAGAAGCATGGTGTGGGATGTCCGGGAGAGCCGTATGGTTGCAACTTTTCTGGCCTGCTGCCGCATGGTGTCTTCGAGGCGGGTCCGTGGCACCACGGCATAGACAAACACACAGTCCAGCGCTTCGGCGGCTTGACGCAGGGTCTTCAGGGTCAGGGCCCCTGAAAGCTCGTCCTTCTCCATCTGCACGATGCGCGGCTGACTGACTTCCAGTCGTTTGCCCAGCTGCTTGCCGGACATGCCCAGAGCCTCACGAATAGCACGCAACCAGCCCTTGACGGGCGGTTGCAGGGTTTTGAGGTTCGTCAGTTGCGCAAATGTTGTATCGAGCTGATCCCGCATGGTACGTCGCTGTTTTGGCTGCATATATAACCTCTGTATTATTAATCATTGCATTTCATATAACATATAAATTATAAAAACAAAATAACAAATAATATAAAAGTTATATTCACTGTGCGATCTGCCAGCAAATCGTAAGGGTTCAGGCCGCAGATTTGACAAACGAATCTTGCTGCGGATCTGTTTCTCAGCTTGTCGCCGGGCAATTCCTAGCGCAGCTGGATAACCTTTGCCGATTCTGGCTGCTGGCCGATGATGCGCAGGATCTCGCGCTCCAGGGTTTCGAACAGCTCGCGCAATTCTTTGTAGTAACGACGCTTGTCGTAGTAGATGCGGATTACGGAGCCGTCTTTGCGGGCCTGGGCTTTGTTGATAACCCGGTCGGAGTAGCCGAATCCGGTCACCAGGGTAGTGAAGGTTCGGCGCAGGTCGCGCGGCTGCCATTTCTCTAAACCGAAATACTGATGCTCTTGTCTGACGAACCTGGACAGGCGATCTTCCGGAAAAGCCCGGTCGGTGTCCGTGGGCGGGTGAACACGTAACCCTTTTTCCCCCGTGTGCCAAGGATGGCGAGAAACGGCACGCGCCTGGATGACCAGACGGACGTTATTTATTTTCAGCGCTTAACCCTTAAGCGTGGCCATGTCGATGGAGAAGCGGTACTTCACATCCGATTTCAACAGGCGCGCGTAGGCTTCGTTGATCTTCTGCATCGGGATAACTTCAACCTCGGCGATGATGTTGTGTCGGCCGCAGAAGTCGAGCATTTCCTGGGTTTCCTTGATGCCGCCGATCAGTGAGCCGGAAAGGCTTTTGCGTCCGAAAAGCAGGGCGAAGGATGAGATGGACAGGGGTTTCTCCGGCGCGCCGACCAGGGTCAATTTGCCGTCGAGGGTCAGCATGCCGAGGTAGGCATTGATGTCGTGGTCGGCGGCAATGGTATCGAGAATGAAGTCGAAGCTGCCGGCCTGGGCTTTCATTTCCGCGGCATTTTTCGAGAGGATGACCGCATCTGCGCCGAGACGCAAGGCGTCATCCTTTTTGTTTGGTGAGGTGGTGAAGACGGTGACCTTGGCACCTAGGGCTTTGGCGAACTTGACTCCCATGTGACCGAGGCCACCGAGACCGACTACGCCGACCTTCTTGTCTTTGATCTCGCCCCAGCGCCGGAGGGGTGACCAGGTGGTGATCCCGGCGCATAACAGGGGGGCGACGCCGGCCAGATCGAGATTGGTCGGAACCTTGAGCACGAAACGCTCGTCAACGACAATGTTCTCGGCGTAACCGCCATAGGTGACTGGAGCCGTGCCGTGTTTGTCCGGCGAGTTGTAGGTGAAGGTGGCATCGGGGCAAAACTGCTCGACATGGGCCTGGCAGCTCGGGCAACTGTGGTCGGAATCGACCAGACAGCCGACGCCGACCAGATCGCCGGTTTTGTAGCCGGTGACGCCCGTACCGACCTGGGTGACCCGGCCAACAATTTCGTGACCCGGCACGCAGGGGTAGGTGGTGGGCATGATGCTGTGCCATTCGTCACGCACCGTGTGTAAATCTGAATGGCAGACGCCGCAAAAGAGAATGTCGATCTTAACATCACGCTCGCTGGGCTGGCGGCGCGGGATACTGGTGGCGGTGAGGGCGGCAGAGGCGCTGGGGGCGGCATAAGCTTTGGTTTGAGACATGATTTTCTCCTGTCGTTAGAGGTTTTGTCGTTGGGCGCTGACATCTTACGCATAGCAGTATACGCTTGGTGTTCGTGTGCTGTGGTTTGGGGGTTACGCGGATATTTTTATCGGTCCTTTAAGAATTTTCCCCGCACAGTCTTCGGCGATGCCCTTGAGCATGCCGTTGAAAACAAAATGGTGCAGGGGAACAACCAGCCACCAGTAGATGATGCCGAAGAGACCCTGGGGATGAAACCACGCGCGCTGAACCAGGCGGGTTTCACCGTTGTTTTCGTGCAGTTCGAAGGTCAGGATGGCTTCACCGGGTAATTTCATTTCGGCGACCAGTACCAGTCGCAGGGCCTCTTCAACGCGCGCGACCCGCCAAAAGTCGAGGGCGTCGCCAGCGGCTAAATGTTGCGGATCACGGCGACCGCGCCGCAAACCGACTCCACCTACCAGCTTGTCGAGCAGCCCGCGTAGACGCCAGAGCCAGTCGGCGTAGAACCAGCCCTTTTCACCACCAATACGGCTGAGAGTCTCCCAAACTTGCCGCGCAGAGGCTTCCAGCACCACTTCGCGGGTATCCACATACATGGCGCCACCCGCCCAGGTTGGGTCGCCGGGGGTGATCCACTCAACCGGCGGGGTTTGCCCGGCGTCGTACCAGGTGCTTTCGATGTGTTGCTCGCGGATGCGTGCCAGGGCCAGGCGGATGGCGGTGCGGCAGCTGAAAATTTCTTGTGGAATCAGGGTCCGAATCCGGGTGTCTTTTACCAACACCGGGCAGCTCAGCCCTTCGGCGAGGGGTTTCGCCAGGGCCGCCGGCACCGGGGTGACCAGGTGAATCCAGTAGGAGCTGAGGCGCGGGGTGAGAAAGGGCACGGGTAAAATCCATCGGCGTGGCAGCCCGGCTTCTTCGGCATAAATGCGCATGAGCATACGGTAGTCGAGAATCTCTTCACAGCCGATATCAAAGGTTTCGCCCCGGGTTTCCGGAATATCAAGGCAGCCTGCCAGATAGGTGAGGACATTGCGCACGGCAATAGGTTGACAGCGGGTTTGCACCCAGCGGGGGGTCACCATCACCGGCAGGCGCTCGACCAGGTAACGTAGAATCTCGAAAGATGCGCTGCCCGAGCCAATAATCATTGCCGCGCGCAAGATCGTCACCGGGACACTTCCCCGGCGCAGTTCTTCCCCGGTTTCGGTGCGCGAACGCAGGTGATGGCTCAGGGCGGCAGAGTCATCGCCCAGCCCGGAAAGGTAGATGATCTGTTCCAGCCCGGCGGCTGCTGCGGCAGCGGCAAAGTTATGGGCCGCCTCACGATCGGCGGTGGCAAAATCGCGGACATCGGGGTTCATGGAGTGAACCAGATAGAAGGCGGCATGGCAGCCTTTGCTGGCGGCGGCGAGGCTCGCAGGGTCAAATAGATCACCGCGGACAATTTTTAATTGCGGGTGTTTGGCCCAGGGGCGTCCGGCCAGTTTTTCGGGGTTGCGCACCATGGCGCGCACCGCATAACCGGCATCGAGCAGGCGTGGAATCAGGCGGCTACCAATGTAGCCGGTGGCACCAAGGACAAGAATCGGCAAAAAAGATTGAGTTTTCATGGTTGTTGAAGTTCTCCATTTGGGGCATTATTTGCGTAGTTCGTTCCAGGTGTTCACATCAGTGGTATCTTTTCAGCGCCGTAGTTGCAGTGCCCGAGAGCGCCGTTTCCCGGGTCGCGTGAATTCCTCATGGGAGCGGATTCAGCCTGGTCAATCGCTATATGATGGGAGGCTCCATGTCAGACGAAAAGATCCGTATCGGTATCAGCTCCTGCCTGCTCGGCGAGAAGGTGCGTTTTGATGGCCAGCACAAGCTGGACCATTTTATCGTCAACACCCTTGGAGAGTATTTTGATTTTGTGCCGGTTTGCCCCGAAGTTGAACTGGGCCTGCCGACACCAAGACCGGCGCTGCGCCTGGTCGGTACCCCGGACGCACAGCGGCTGGTCTTTGGCAAAACGGGTGAAGATATCAGCGCGGCGATGGAACGCTGGTGCCAGCGCCGCGTGGCTGAGCTTGAAAAAGAGCAGCTGTGCGGCTTCATCTTCAAGAAAGGTTCCCCCAGCAGTGGCATGGAGCGGGTCAAGCTTTACGACCAGAATGGCATCCCGCAAGGGAAAGGGGTCGGGTTTTTTGCGCGGGCATTCATGGCCCACTTCCCCCTGTTGCCGGTCGAAGAAGAGGGCCGCCTCAACGACCCGAAGCTGCGGGAAAATTTTATCACGCGGGTCTTTACCTTGCAGCGTCTGCGCCAGGCTCTGGGGGCAAAGAACAGTTTTGGCGCGGTGGTTGATTTTCATACCCGGCACAAGTATCTGATCTTCTCCCACAGTCAAAAACACTACCGCGAAATGGGTCGACTGGTAGCGCAGGGGAAGGCGCTCCCCTTTGCGACCTTTCTTGCGCACTACAACGAGTTGCTGCAGGCGGCCTTGCATCTGCGTACCACGGTCAGCAAGCAGGCCAACGTGCTTCAGCATCTTCTCGGCTACTTCAAGCATGAGCTGAGCAGTGACGAGAAGCAGGAGGCTTTAGGGCTGATCGAGGACTACCGCAACGACCTGGTGCCACTGATCGTGCCCATTACCCTGATCAACCATTTTGTGCGCAAGTACAACCAGCCCTACCTCAAACAGCAGATTTATCTCAATCCGCATCCACGCGAGCTTAAGCTGCTGAATCACGTGTGATTTCTTCGCTGCCGATGAGCGGTCGAATCTTCTCAATTTCAAAATAGGTGATGAACTTGGGCCCCTTGGCGTGATCTTCCTCGGGGCTCAGGCAGCGCCGCGTCATCTGCGCGATCCGCTCCGGATCTTGATCTTCACCCACCCGGCGTAAAAAGAGGCGCACGCCCTTATAGCCCGGCCCTTCTTCAATAAAAAGGTAGGCGGCAAAGGGGTTTTCGAGCAGGTTTTTGCGCGTCAGACGATCGCGCATGATCATCGCCAGACGCCCGTCTTCCAGCAGGTGGGGGCGCGCATAGATAGCGGCATCGACCCGCCCTTGCCCATCGGCGCTCGAAAGCACGCCGGTGCCTTGGTGTTCAGTAAAGTACTTTTGCAAATTCATGGTTGCTCCTTTTGTCCCTGCTGCGCTGCGCCAAAGAGGTGCTTACGGATATCAGGGATCTGATGAAGGTCGCTGCACAGAAGAATGCCTGGCAGGTAAACCTTGTTTTTGAGGGCACTGCCCCCGGCAATTAATTTGATCTGCGCGGGAAGCTTGCGCCGAAGTTCGACCAGCTCTTTCTTGGCCTTTAACTCAGGATATTGTCCGCTGAAGGAGAGTGCTACCGCGTCGGCGGCCAGTTCCTTGGCGAGAGGGGCCACCTCATTAAGCGGGAGATGCTCCTGAATCAGCCTACTCCGACAGCCCTCCAATTGAAAGAGGGCGGCGGCCATCAGTAAACCCAAACGGTGACGTTCGCCACTCAGGTTGAGAAACAGAAGATGGGGTGCCTCCTCAGCCACAGCCTGTCGCCGCAGTTCAGCCTGCAACATGCTTTCGATCAGATCCGAGATGAAATGCTCACGGGCGATGCTGATGCTTCCTTCCACCCAACCGTAACCGAGAAGGTGTAACAGGGGAACGGCCGTTTTGTGGATGAAGTCATAAAGGCCACTAGAGCTCAATCGGTGCCGCAACGCAATTGTGAGCTCAACTATCGGCAGTGTCAGCGCAAGTTGACGCAGGTCGTCGTCAGCCGGGGCCCGATCGGTGACCCGTTTTTCGAGCAATCTTTGACGCTGTTGTGGACTGAGGGCAAAGATGTTGCCGGGGCGTTCGCCTAAATCTTGTAATTTACGCACAATCCCCAGCTCTTGTCGCTGCTCTTCCGTATAGCTGCGATGGCCATGCCGATCACGTTGTGGTTTGGGGCAGCCGTAGCGCCGCTCCCAAACGCGCAGGGTGTCGATCCCGATACCCAATTCCTGACTCAATTGCTGAATGTTGATCATTTGTGGTTATTTGTCCTAGACAGAAATATAACTTATTTGGTAACATATAGAAAAAGCAAAAACAATGCAAGGGAAAAGGTATTTTATTGAATCCGAAAAGGGAACACTTCTTGTAACTGTTCAGGAACCTTGGAGTAAAAATGACCGTTAAAAGTCAAGGGCGCCTCGCGCAGAGCCACAAAGCCGCAGAGAAAACCCCAAGGTCTTATGGCTTGATTCAGACCATAACTTTTGTTTTTCTTCCGCTTAATCGGTTTTTTGAGCTCTTTACTCTCAAAGGGTTTTGCCCTTCTTTGCGGCTTTTGCGCGAGCAAGCTTTTCTGACTGTAAGGTTTCTCGAACAAGAAAGAGCTGAATAGTTACTACTTCTTTTATGTTTTTGTCGGTGGCAGGGGCAATTTTCGAAATCAGCTGCGAATCGCAGCCTGTCTCAATTTGCTGCCGAATCAGCCTTTCAAACTGCCCCAGGAGCATTTAGATGCACAAACTTGAACGTGAAATCATCTTGCCTGCACGGGTGGAAACCGTGTGGGATTTTCTGGCGACCCCGCGCAATCTTGATCGCTTAACCCCACCCGAACTCTCGTTTGAGATTCTGGGCAGGGTGCCACGGGAGATGCACAACGGTCTGCTGATTTGCTACCGGATCGGCATTCCCTTTTTCGGTCGCTGGACTTGGCTGACCGAGATCAAACATATTGTCCCCGGCCGCAGTTTTGTCGACGAACAGCGCCTTGGGCCCTACCGCTTCTGGTATCACTCTCATCGGATTGAGCCCCTCGATGATGGCCGCACCCGTATGCGCGACCAGGTAGATTATTGCCTGCCGTTAGGGCCGCTGGGCGAGCTGATGCATGCGCTGCTTGTGAAAAAAATGTTGCAGCATATTTTTGATTTCCGTGCTGAAAAATTGCAGGAGATCTTCCCATGACGCTTTTTGACCTGAAACTCTATCTGCTGACGATCCCGATTTTTTTTGCCCTAGATCTGGTTTGGCTGGGGTTGATCGCCAATAATCTCTATCAGAAGAACCTCGCTCAGCTGTTGAGCCCGCTGATTAACTGGAAGGCGGCCCTCGCGCCTATCAGCGGTTGTTTAAGCAGAAGGTCTCGAAAGGTGTTGAGCGGCGCTTGCTCGGCAACGCCTGCAAAAAAAACATTGGAAATAACAGGTTAAATTATGGACAAGGAAAAAATTTCTCTACCTGGCGCTACCTTTACTGATCTACGTCTGCGTGGGGTGAATAACGCCCCCATCAACCCCGGTGGCGATTATGTTCTTTATTGGATGATTGCCGCCCGGCGCAGTCGGGCCAACTTTGCGCTGCAACGTGCGGTTCAGCTCGCCGAAGCTCTTGGCGTCGGGCTGATAATTTTTGAGCCCCTGCGCTGCGATTATCCCTACGCCAGCTCGCGTCTGCATCATTTTATTATTGAAGGGATGCGCGATCAGTGGGCCGATTTCAAGCGGACGGCAGCGACCTACTTCCCCTATGTCGAGACAGAGCCAGGGGCGGGAAAAGGGCTGCTTGCGGCGTTGGCCGAGCGCGCCTGTCTGGTGGTGACCGACGATTCTCCGGTCTTTTTTCTGCCTCATCTGCTGGAAGCCGCCGGGCTCCGGCTCAGGCTGCGCTTGGAAGCGGTCGATGGCAACGGGCTCTTGCCCCTGGCTTTGATCGACAAGGTCTACTCGACCGCCTATGCCTTGCGCCGTTTTCTGCACAAGGCGCTGTCGGCGTTTATTGATGAGATTCCCCAGGGGAATCCTTTGCAGGGGGTTGCTTTGCAACCGATCGCCCTTGATTCAGCATTGCTGCAACGCTGGCCGGCAGCCGATATTCCGCGTCTCCTCAGTTGCGGCGGGCTGGATGCTTTACCAATAGATGCGCAGGTAAAACCCACGGCCACTCCCGGCGGGGCCTGGGCAGCGGTAAGCCGAATGGAAGATTTTTTAAGCAACGATCTCGCCGCTTACGCCGCCTTGCGTAATCAGCCCGATCTCGATCACACCAGTGGGCTTTCGCCCTATCTGCATTTCGGCCAGATCGGCGTTCACCAGATCTTTGTTGCGCTGGCCGCGCAAGAAGTCTGGACCAGCGCGCGCCTTTCCCTGCGACCCACCGGACAGAAAAGTGGCTGGTGGGGAATGTCGGAGAGCGCCGAGGCTTTTCTTGATGAACTCATCACCTGGCGCGAGCTCGGTTACAGTTTCTGCCGCATGGGAGACAATGTGACCGCATTTGACAGTCTGCCCGCCTGGGCTCAGGTTAGCCTGAATGCTCACCGCGCCGATCCGCGAACCCATCTTTATTCTCTGGAGCAGTTTGAACAGGCCGCAACCCATGACCCCCTGTGGAACGCCGCCCAGCGCCAGCTGAAGCGCGAAGGGCGCATTCACGGCTATCTGCGTATGCTGTGGGGGAAAAAGATTTTTGAATGGACGCCCGATCCTGAAACGGCGCTCCAGGTAATGTTTGCATTGAACGACCGCTATGCCCTCGACGGCCGCGATCCCAACTCGGTCAGCGGCATCACCTGGTGCCTTGGCCGCTTCGATCGCGCCTGGGGCCCAGAGCGACCGGTTTACGGTAAAATCCGCTACATGACCAGCGCCAACACCGCGCGTAAGGTGGCAGTGAAAGACTATCTCAGGCGTTATTCGCCGGATGCCGCAACCTGAGCCTCATGTGCCGCATTTGGCAACCTTTTGCATTGGCTCACAGGTCTTTTTTACGCAGAAAGGCGGTTTCCAATCGGACTTTATCCTGTTGGAAACCACCTGTTCAGAGCGTGGATTATCCCTTGTTGCGCAGCTTAGAAAAAGTATTTGAACCCGACGTAAATGGAACGTCCCATGCCGGGTACCGGCGTTCCCCAGGCGATATCCGTCCCTGACATGGTTTTACCCTGGCCGGTATAGGCGCCCCCCAGGGGGTGGTTGTAGAAGCGGTCAAGAAGATTTTCGATGCCGAAGTCGATGCTTGCCTGATCCCATTGATATTGGCTGCGCAGATGCACCAGACCATAGCCGCTGGTTTCGAGCTCGTTTCGGACCTCTGATACATGGGTTTTGGCCCCAACCAGTTCCAGTTCCAGGGTATTTGTCCAGCTGCTTTTGCTCTGCATCATCGCCAGTTTGGCGTTAAGCGGCATGATGTTATACAGGTTGTCACGGGTCGTATCATTTTTGCCGCGGGTATAGCTGACCAGTGATTTGATGCTCAAGTCGCCAACCGCAGTTTTTTCAGCCAGACGGGTATCCGCAGAGAGATCGGCACCATAAATTTCAGCTGACTGATTGATAAATTGCAGGTAGACAAAGGCCCCGGTTGCGGTCTGGTTGGCGGCGCCGCAATTACTGTTGGCCGAGCTGCAGCGGGCGGCATCGATGTAATCATCAACGTAGGTGTAATAGGGTGCCAGTTTGATGTGCCATTGACCTTTTACTCCATCTTGCAGTTCAAGGGCGGCGCTGAGCGTATGGGCGTTTTCCGGTTCGAGATCAAGGTTGCCGACATACCCGTTGCCGTCACCCGCAAAGTTGATCATACGCATGGCCATACCCCCAGTCGACCAGACATAGCGCTCATACAGATTGGGTGAGCGGGTTTTACGCGCAAAACCGAATTCGACACTGTAGCGCGAACTGGGACTGAAGCGGGTCAGGGCGGTCACATCCAGATTGTAGTCCGTCTCGCTGCGGTCGGCAGCATTGAATGCCGCAGATTCGGCGGCATAGGTCGCGTTATAACCCTGCACCTCTCCCGTGTCCATCTTGACCTGCTCGGCACGCGCACCAAGCAGGGTTTTCCACTGGGGGCTCCATTGTGCTTCCCATTCGCTGAACAGCGCCAGACGATTACGCTCGCCATCGTTGATATTGTCAAAGGTATCAGGCCACATACTCTTGCCCGACGCTTCCCACCAGTCATCAAGGCGATAAAACTGGCTTTCAGCCCCCAGGCGCAGAAGGCTTTGCGCAGTCAGGTCTTTTTCAAGTTTGAGGGTCAGGCCAATATTTTTTCCTTTAGTATCCATGGGCATGCCTTCGGCACAGCCCGTCATGCCGCCACTGGGGGTGCAAGGGATGCCATCCAGGCTGGGGTTAGCGCCGTACCACAGCAGTTTGTCGTCGCCAAATTGCATTTCATGGCGGGTGCGCTCGTAGTAGGCGCGCGCCTCAAGTTGGCCCCAGTCGTAGTCACCTTCGTAGCGCAGATTTGCCAGTTTGCTGTCGTTTCCGACCATATCCATGCGCTGATTCGGCCAACCCTGTTCCGGGATGCTTTGCAGCCCCAGCTGTAATTCGGCGAAATGATTGTCACGGTTCATAGCCATGGACAAAGAGTGATTATAGGTTTCGTACATGGTCGAGCCCACCTCATCGGCATCGAGGGAACCTCGTCCGGCCGCGGCCGGCCCCGCCGGTTTAAAGTTTTCTCCCGCCCGGTAATTGTCTGCGGTGGCTGCCGAGCCGCGGTAACTGAGGCTGAAGTTTTCGCCCGCGACATTGGCACCGACATTGCCGCCGAAGGCATTGCCGTTGCTGCGGTAGAAGGCACCTATTTCACCCTGTCGCAAGAGACCCTCGCCGGGCAGAGCGAATTCGGGCGAGGGAGAATCGACCAGAATTGTGCCGCCTATGCTGTCACCGCCCAGACTCACCGGCGCGATACCGGCATAAACCCTGGCACTGCCAACATTGGTCGGATCGATATAGGACAGGGGCGGATTCATGTGATTGCCGCAGGCCGAGATTAAATCCATACCATCGACCTTAATTCGCACCCGGTCATCGCCGAGCCCACGCAGGGACGGAAGACTCGAAACCGCACCGCCGTTCTGCATGCTGACGCCGGGGATATAATTGAAAAGGCGCGCAGTGTCACTGGTGGCCGACGGCATGGACTGCAAAATTTGTGGAGCTAGTTTGGCTCCTTCTTCGGTGCTTTGTAAGTGCCAGGGTGATGCCGATACGGTGATTCCCGGCAGGGAGATGACTTCTGCCAGGGTCGGCGATATCAGACAATTCAGCCAGATCAGTGTCAGCAGTATCGTTTTGAAAACAGGTCGCTGGTGCTGGCAGGTTGTTTTGCGGGCGCAACTTTTCATACGATTTTTCTCCGGGCGTTAATGGCCACTTCACGCCTTAAGCTGCAACCGCTGGTTTGATGGCGTTCCGTAGCGTTTGTATAATTTTTTTAAATTCTAACAGAAACTCAACTTTCCCCAAGTTTGTAAGCTCATAAAGTAACATATTGTGTTATAAGTCAAGGATTTTTTGTGATTATAATAACAAATAATGTTTAAAACTGGGTAAAGGTAACAAACGAGCCTCCTGTGTTGTCAAGGGAAGGGTAAGGGTTGTAGATATTCTCTTTTGGGGGCATATTGCTCTGCTCGTGTGTGAACCCGATTTCGACAAAAAATCTCCAGATTAGTATCAATCTTCCGCTCTGGTTCTATGATGTTTAGTCGTCATGTCCGCGAAGGCGGGAGTGACGTGTTTTCGGTGCTGGCGGAAGATCAGTGCTAGGCAGGAAAAATTTTACCGTTGTTGGTTGTCAACACTTCGGCAAATACTGTGAAAATACTAATTTGAAATAAAGTATGTCTGAATATTGACAATCCGGGAGAGGGTATTATTTTTATTTAATAAAATAGTTGGCACCGGCTGATGCCGGGTGTTTAGATTCTCTTCAACGCCATAGTCGCAGAGCCCGAAACCGCCATTCCGCGGGCGCGTAAAGTCTCCCTGGAGCTCAGCTGTCGCCATCCGGACGACATTTCGTTAATGGCTGCTTGGGACTCTGCATGCTAAAAGAGTTACGCGTTTTTTGATTTTTGCGACAGGAACAGGAAGCGACACAAAATGAAATCATTCTCAGGCATGATCGGGCGTTCACCTCAGATGTGTGAGCTGTTCGATTTGATCGAACGGGTTGCCGACGAAGGCGACAGCACGGTGCTGATTCAGGGGGAAAGTGGCACGGGTAAAGAACTGATCGCGCGGGCGATTCATGATCGCAGCCCGCGTAAAACGGGAAATTTTGTGCCGGTCAACTGTGCGGCGATTCCCGATGAACTTCTGGAAAGTGAGCTTTTTGGTTACGTGAAGGGTGCGTTTACCGGGGCTGCACAGTCAAAAATGGGGCGGGTGCAGTATGCCGACGGCGGCACGCTGTTTCTCGATGAAATCGGCGATATGAAACCAACCCTGCAAGCCAAGTTGCTGCGCGTGCTACAAGAGCGTGAGGTTGAGCAGGTCGGTGGCGTCAAGGCGACCAAAGTCAATGTGCGGGTAATTGCTGCAACCCATCAGAATTTGGAAAAACTTGTTGAAGAAGGCCGTTTTCGGGAAGATCTTTACTACCGCCTGGCGGTTATTCCTCTGGATGCCCCACCCTTGCGGGATCGCCCAGAAGATATCCCCCTGCTGATTGATCGTTTTATGCTGATTTTCTGTCGCCGCAAGGCGGATCAGCCCCCCCGTTTTGAAGAAATCAGTCTGCGCAGTCTGATGGCCTACCCCTGGCCGGGTAATGTCCGTGAGCTGGAAAATCTGATTCAGCGGCTGGTGATTTTGCATCGTGGCAAAACCATTGGGTTGAGCGCGCTGCCCCTGAAGTATCGCTGCGAGAGCTTGGCAGAAACGGCTCCTGTTCTACCGGCTGAGGGTGTCAAGGAAGCGTCAGCGCCGGTTTCGACAGGAGAGCTTGAGCCGCCCGCAGCCAACTGGGGAGAAGATGGCCTCGATTTTAATCTGCTGATCAGTGATTTTGAAGATCAGCTGATTAGACATGCCCTGCGTCGTAGTGGCGGTAACAAAAAAGAGGCGGCGCGGCTGTTAAATTTGAAACGCACAACTCTGATAGAAAAAATCAAAAAGAAACAACTTGAGGGCTAAAACGAGGTGAGACCGGCTTTTTAGGCCGGCAGGCTGAGGTGCTGGCTGAATTTTTCACGAATGTCTTCGTCGCTGGCGGGTGTGACCAGAATGTCGCGCACCCCGTATTTGACGGCTTTCAGTACCGATGATCTTGTCCAGGCCGGGCCGCCGGCGATCACCGGTGGGAGCGGATAACCGCAGGATTGCAATTTAATCGCGACCGAAAAACCTTTTTCGCCGACTTCGGACATCAGCAAAAATATCCCCAGTACCGGATGTGCGCTGAAAATGCCGCGCAGGTCATCTTTATAGCCAATCACTTTGGTTTCATAACTGCTGTCGGCCAGGTTTGAGCACACAGGCTCGGCATCATGGGGTGAATCGGTAATCACCAGCACCACCGGGGTCGCATCGGCGGGGGGGGCGGGCATCTGACGCTGTTCCGCCGGTGGTTTCGTGGCTTGAGGCTGGGCCTGACCGGCTTTGGGATCTGGTGCTGAACCGCTGCCGACAGCGCTGGCTCCTTGTTGGTTTTTTACCGGCGTGGGTTCCGCTTGGTGGCCGTTTTCCAAACCCAGAACCGCGGCGGGAAAAAGCAGCAACATACGCCCCAGGGCGTCGCCCTGCAAGCTGGTGGCACAGCTGGCCAGATAATAATCGCCTGGCGGTAGGGGCTCTTCACCTGCCATGTCGACCTTGGTCGGAATGACGCTGGTCGAGGTGGTTTTGACAAAGCGTAAGGGGTGCGGATAGCGTTCAAGGAAGGTTTGGGTGAGACCGCCGGCAATGATATTGGCGACCTCGCCATAGGCGTCGGCGACTTCACCTTCAAACTTCCCTTTGTTGACTTGAAGGTGCAATTCTTCGTTGGGCAGCATAATGAGGGTGCCGCCCATCAAGATGGCATCTTTGGTCAGATTGAACAGATAAACCCGGCCCTCAGCGCTGCCACTGACGGTCATATAGGTGAGGATTGACGTGTCCTGACACTGGTGGCTGAAAAACTCGTCCTTGGTGATCAGCTCAAACTTCAGATCAGAGCAGCTGAAGGTTTGACCCAGCAGGGCGCCGACCTCTTCTGCGGCCTGTTCGAGGGTTGCCTTGACCACGACCTCGGCGACCTTTTTCGCGTCGGCAAAGGGCACTCTTGTCGGCGTCTTCTCCGGCGCGGAAGCGAGTGCGGGTTCAGAATCAGCTGCTGCGGCCGCGCCGGTCGGGGGTGCCGGTTGCGCTTCAGCTGTCGCCGCCACAGGGGCTGTTGCCGGTGCCACGGCAGGCTGTTCTGGGGGAACTTCCAGGTCAAGCACCGCAAGGGGCACGATCACTTCGAGCTTGCCCAGGGGCTTGGTGTCCATGCTGATTTCGGACGAGAGATGAAAATAGCTGCCGGGCGGGAAAGGCTTGTCCGAGGCGACATCGACCTTGGTGCCGATGAGTTCCTCAACTTCGGTGCGCACAAAGCGCAGACTTTTGGAGTATTTTTCCAGAAAAACCTGGGTCAGCACGCCTGCCAGAATATTGGCAACTTCGCCGTAAGCATCCCTGACTTCGCCATCAAGGGTTTCATTGCGGACATTTTCGTTAATTTGATCCTTGGGCAGCATGATCAGGGTGCCGCCAAAAACAATCGCACTTTTGACCGGCAAAATCAGAAAGCCTAAACCTTCATGGTCGCCGGATATTTTCAGGTGGGCGAGGCTGGATTTGCTCCTGGGTTCGGCGAAAAGCTCATCTTTGGTTGCCAGGCGACAGTGCATGTCGCTGCACTTGAGTTCCTGCCCAAGCAGGGCCCCCAGCTCTGTTGGCAGGGTGCTGATGACCGACTTGAAGACTGTTTCGACAATGGCCTGGTGGTTCACGAAGATCCCTTGATGTCAACAAATTGGCACAAAACGACACTCGACCACCTCAGGTCGAATATTTGCCTCACATAAGTCTCCAAATGCGTAAACTGTGCCAGAATTGTCTTATTGCTAACGCGGGGAATATTTGAAATCGATATAAAAACGTCCGGCTTCTATTTCGCAGGGAAAGATCACCCGCTGACTGCCGGAAGGCGTGTTGATCTTGTAGGATTTCCCCGAAATGGTGGTGGGCAGCGCCAGCAGCAGATTGACATTTTCGCCGGCAAAGGATTCTTTGATGCCTCCCGCCAGCATGTTGGAAATTTCCCCCAGGGCGTCTTTGGTGTCGTCATCAATTTCTTCCAGTTCCATGCCGAGCATGGCGCTGCCAATGGCCAAGCCAACCTTAGCCGGGCAGTGGATGCCGAGCAGGGCATTGAAATCCCCGGAAAGACCGATCATTGCCGAGACATGACACCCCAGGTCTTCAGTGCCGGCGGCAAGGGGCTCTGCCGCTGTCAGATCGAGGAAAATCATGGTGGCGAAAATTTCCTCGATGGATGCTTTGAGTTTCGGATAGAATTCCACCGTTCGACCCCGCTTTCAGGTTTCGGCGAGCAGAAGTTCGACACTGAACTCCTGCCCATCCAGCTCGAAAGGCACCAATACACTGATGCCGCAGTGGGCGCAATCGAGGCTGTATTCGTCGCCATAGACGGTCGAGGGCATCGATAGTTTGATGTCGCTGCCGGCGGGATCGAGTGCCGTTTTGACGGCGCCGGCCAGCATGTTGGCCAGTTCGCCGATAGCGTCACAGACATCCTCGTTGATTTCAGCGACATCCATGCCGAGAAAGGCGGTGGTGACCGCGGTGGCAACATCTGCGGGCAGGTGAATGGACAAATTTCCTTTGACCCTACCCGCCAGCCCGACAATGCCGCTGATACTTTTGACAAAGGCCGGGTTGGTGCGTTGACGCGCCTCTTTGGGGGAGACGTCGAGCATGACCATGCTGGAAAATATTTCACAGGTGGCTTCTGATATATTGGCGGCGTGATCCACGTTAAACCTCGTATTAAGAAGAGTATGGGTAACTATTTACCCGCCCGTCAGGGGTGTCATCCCCGAGTGGGTCTGTTGGGGAACGAAATTCTCACCCCTCAAAGCTCCAGATTCGACTAGAATCCTGACGCGCGATTTTCGCGGCTGAAAGCCGCTCCCCCAAAAAGTGCTGGATAATGAGGAGTATGGGCGTTAAATTTTAAAGCAAGGGGCCAAGGGTTTCGTTAATCAGGTCGGGCGTAAAGGGTTTCTTGACCGCCCCCTTGGCGCCTAAGGCCTTGGCCTGATCAATAATATCGGCACCGGTTTCGGTGGAAATCATGACCACTGGAATGTCTTTGATGGCGGCGTTTTCCGCCTTTGCTTTGAGGAATTCGAGGCCGGTCATATTCGGCATATTGATGTCGCTGAGCACGATGTCAACTTTGTTTTTGGCCAGCACATCCAGCGCTTCCTGACCGTCACTGGCTTCGAGAATTTCGCTGAAGTCAATACCTGCCTGGCGCAGGGCCCGTGAAACAATTTTGCGCATGGTGTTGGAATCATCAACAATTAGTACCGTTTTACCCATGAGAATCTCCTTTGTGGGTTTAGGGGGTGAAAAAAGTCATTACACCTGCTCGGCTTTCAGTAACCCCGCACCGCTGCCGATGATGACCAGGGGTTGTCCCTCAATCTCCAAATTCCAGGCGATGGAATCTTCGTCGACGGGAGGGAATTCGCCCGCGCCATGCTCGGGCAGGCCCAGTTGGTAGGTTTGGTCATCGGGGAGGAGTGCAGTCATAAACAGCCCGGTGAGGGTGTTGAGGATTTCGGCAATGATATCTTGCTGCTGGCTTTGACCCACTTCATCGGTTTCGAGGCCGAACATGTTGGCGGTCAGCTCGCGCAACAAAGACGCTGACATTGCCAGACGAATTTCACCCTGAAAGGGGTCGTGAATCAGCATACTGACCCAGTTTACCGTCGCGCCCAGATTTTTGGGCGTATCTTCAGGCTGCGCGGTCACTTCAACAAATGCCATATTTTCCAGTGTCTGGCTGACGGCGCTGAACATGGCCTGGTATAAAGGGGTTTGGCGATGTGGCATTGCTGGTCTCCTGATAATCCGCGGTTGCTATTCAATGAAGTCGGACAAGGCCTCCATCAGGGCCGGGGGGGATATGGGTTTGTTGATAACTTTCAAGGCCCCGAGCTTAAGTAATTCCTGCTCTTTGGCCGGGTTGCCGGCGCTGGTAATGATCACTACCGGCATGTCCATGAGTTTGGGGCTGGCTTTGACCCATTTGAGCAGGGTTTCGCCGTCCATAATCGGCATGTTCAGATCGGTGAGCAGCAGATCGGTGGGCGCGGCCTTGGCAGCGGTCAGGGCTTCTTTACCCTGTTCGGCTTCAACCATTTCGGCGTCTCCGAGCCCAATAATCTGCAAGCAGCGCTTGATAAACATACGCGCCGTGGCGGAGTCATCGGCTATCACAATACGCTTAATCAATGTGTGTCTCCTGCTTCAGCAAAAGAGCGTTCGAGCTTGTTAAATTCTTCATTAACTGCCAGCAAAATGCTGGCGAGAGTGTTGGAGTCTAGATGGAGGTATTCACTGTATTCTGTATCCAGCCGATAGTGCATGCTGTCGGCTCCGGTGCCGCACCCCCCCATCATGGCGATGTTGTCTCCCAGATGAACGGCATAAACCAGGCTGCGGTATTCTGGTTGGGCCGCCGCCGGGGTGTGGTGAAAGCGTATCACTTCGGCGATGGTGGCAGGAAGCTTCCAGGCCAACGCCAGTTCATGGCCGGCGCGGGTGTGATCGAAGCCGATCATCTCTTCTTCGGCGCTCAGATAATCACTGGTTTGTTCAGCACTGATCTTGGCAATAATTTCTGCTGCGGTGCCGCTCAGGTAGTCGGAAATCAGCGCTTTACCGATGTCGTGCAGCAGCCCGGCAGTAAAAGCCAGATCGGGGTTGATATCGGCTCCGGTCTGGGTAACGACTTCCCGCGAAGCGATGGCGGTGCGTAAATCGTGGCGCCACAGGGAGCCGTGTTCGGCTTCGTAGCCTTGTAGATCTTTATTGAACAGCTGCGAGGCACAATCGCCAATGGCAATGCCGACAATCAGGCGTTCACCCAGGTAAGAAATGGCACGATCGAGAGTCGTGATTTCGTTGATCAATCCGAAGGCGGCTGAGTTAACCACCTTGAGCACGCGGGCCGTCAAGGTGGCATCGGTTTTAACGATCCGAACGATGGATTGCAGGTCATGATCTGGATCGGTGGTGGTTTGCAACAGTTGAGTGGCACTGGCAGAAAGCAGAGGCACGGAACTGATGACCCGACGGATTTTTTCGCGGTCAACTTTTTCTGTCATCTATGCCTCCTCAAAGCTTCCAGTTCGGGCGGCCGGGTGAGCTGAGAAGAATCTCACCCGTGTCGACCGAAACGGTTACTGTCCGGCTGAAATTTCCCCCCAGATCTTCGGCGACGGCACCCATGCCGTATTTCCACAGCACCTTTTTAATGGACAAGGCATTGCGCTTGCCGATCTGGAAGGTGTCGTTGGTGTCCATAACATTGGCGCCACCGCAAAGTTTAACCACCATGCCTTTGCCCTTGGGTTGACAGCCGAATTTAGCCATTTCGTTCAACAGGGCCGGAATACCGGTGTCGGCAAAGTAGCCGGGTTTTTGCAGGGATTTGGCTTTGTTGATCGCAGCTTCAGGTAGAGCGACGTGCACCATGCCCACGGTGCGGGTTTTCGGATCAAGCAGAATGACGGAAACGCAGGAGCCAAGGGCAAAGGTTTTGACCTCCTCGCCGGGGCGATTGGAGGCGCCATAGTCGCCCACTCCAAGAATAATCTGCCCCATAGTCTATTTCTCCGTTAATAGATTAAGCAGGGACTGGGCCATGCTGTCGAGGGGCACCAGGCGCTCGGCCCCGCCTTTCTCAAAGGCGACCTTCGGCATGCCAAAGACCACGCAACTGGCTTCATCCTGCGCCACACAGCGTGCCCCCGCTTTGCGCATCGCCAGCATGCCGTCAGAACCGTCACCGCCCATGCCCGTGAGCATACTGCCGACGGCATTGGCCCCCACCTGTTCAGCGACCGAATTCATCATCACATCAACTGAAGGGCAGTGTCCGCTGACCTTGTCGGTGCCACCGCATTTCACGTGATAGAAACCGCCGGAGCGAACCACCTTCATCTGCATGCCCCCCGGCGCAATCAGAATCAGCCCGTTGCGCACCCGATCGCCGTCGGTCGCTTCTTTGACCTCCATGGCGCAGAGCTGGTTGAGGCGGTCGGAAAACATTTTGGTAAAGCCTGCCGGCATGTGTTGGACAATGACAACGCCCGGGGTGGTGGCCGGAAATTTGGTTATGACTTTGCGAATGGCCTCGGTACCACCGGTCGAGGCGCCGATGGCAATGACTTTATCGGTTGATTCTGCCAAGGCCTTGCTGCCGACCAGGGTTTGAGGCCGGGCTTCAATCGATTTGCCTTTCCAGTGGGAGACGTTGGCGCTTGAAGCAATTTTCACCTTGACGCGCAATTCGCCGATCATGGCGTTAAGGCCGCTCGCGACATTGCTGGTGGGTTTTGAGACAAAATCGACGGCTCCCGCATCCAGGGCATCGATCGTAATCTGTTTGCCGCGCTGGGTCAGAGAGCTGACCATGACCACCGGTAGAGGATACTGGGGCATAAGTTTGCGTAAAAACGCCACCCCATCCATGCGCGGCATTTCGACATCGAGGGTCAAAACATCGGGCCGCAGCTGAACAATTTTATCGCGGGCCTGATAGGGATCGGACGCGGTTCCGACAACCTCGATCCCCGGATCAAGGTTCAGCCCCTGGCTGAGAATGTTGCGCACCAGAGCTGAATCATCAACGACCAGAACACGTATTGGGCGAGACATCAGGCCGTTCCTTTCTGGTAAAGCGCAGGTTCCAAATAGCGAAAGAGGGTCTGGGTGCGGCCCAGGGTTTCCGAGTGACCAATAAAAAGGTAGCCCCCCGGTTCGATGAATTTATGAAAACGAGTGACCAGGGCATCGCGGGTCGGCTGGTCGAAATAGATCATCACATTGCGACAGAAGATAATTTGAAAGGGCTTCTTGAACGGGAAATGAGTATTCATGAGATTAAAGCGGCGGTAGGTGATTTCTTTTTTGACCTGCTCCTTCACCGCCAGATGACTCTGCTCCGCCGGGGTAAAATATTTGTTGCGCAGATTGGCAGGTAATTGTTCAACCCGATCACGCGCATAAACCCCTGCGCGGGCGGCCGAGAGCGCACGGTCAGAAATGTCCGTTGCCAGCAAGCCGGCGTCCCAGTTTTGATAGTCGTTCCCTAAATGTTCCATCATCAGCATCATCAGGGTGTAAGGTTCTTCGCCGGTTGAACTGCCCGCGCACCACACGCGCAGATCGCGGCGGTTCTGACGCCTAAGGTTTTCCACCACCGCAGGAAAGGCGGTTTCCGAAAAGTAGGTGAAGTGATCCTTCTCGCGGTTGAAGTAGGTATGGTTGGTCGAAATCAAATCGACCAGTTCGCTTAAGCCTTGTTCGGATTTATCGCGGGTCAGGTATTCAATGTATTGGGAAAAGCTGCCAAACCCCAGTGTCCGCATCAATTTTTGCAGGCGCCCAACCAGCAGTGAACGTTTCTGCTCGGTCAAATTGATGCCGAAACGCTGATGTATCAAGTCACGTAAACCGGCGAACTCGGTGTCGCTGATCGCCATCATGCTCGTAGAGGTCTGGGGTATCTGGTTCATCGCGGTGACTTATTCCTGCTCCTGGTCGTCGTTCGCCCTTTTCATCAGGCGGTTCATCTCTTCATCAAACAGCAGTTTCTGGACATCAAGCAAAATTTTGACATCCTCACCAATTTTCCCCATGCCCTGGATATATCGACTGCCGGTACTCTTGCCGGTGCGCGGCGGTGGCTCAACATTTTTCGCCGGGATATCAGCAACTTCGCTCACCTCATCAACCACCAGGCCGACCTCGGTGCCGTCAATATTGACGACAATAATGCAGGTGCGGTCGTCATAGTCTCGGGCCTGCATGCCAAAGCGTGCCCGCACATCCATCACCGGAATCACCTTGCCGCGCAGGTTGATAACGCCGCGGATAAAATCGGGCATATCGGGAACCTCGGTAATTTTTTGAATACCGATAATTTCGATGACGAAGCGGATTTCGATGCCGTAATCTTCACCGGCAAGATGAAAGGTCAGGTACTTGTCTTTCTGGGTATCTTCGTTGTCAATGGCCACAAAGGCGCTATCGATGCTGCTCATAGGTTCCTCCTGAGATGTTTCACTTTATGAATTTGCGTCTTTTGTCAAATTTTTACCTTCGAGGGATTCACGCAGGCTGCCGATGTCGAGAATCAGACTGACGCCGCCATCGCCCAAAATAGTGCAGCCGGAAACCCCGGCGACATTGCCGATAAAGTCGGACAAACCCTTGATGACCGTTTGTTGCTGGCCGACAATTTCGTCGACAAACAGGCAGAAACGGTCATCCTGGTGTTCGAGGACAATCAGAATGCCGTCGGCGAGAACTTTTGAATCAGGCTTTTTGCCCAGAATTTCGTAAAGGCGCAATATCGGGAAAAAATTTTCGCGAACTTTGGCCAGTTCGTCGCCGTCGGGGGTGAGGGTGATCTGCTCCTGGTTCGGCCGGAAGGCTTCGAGGATCGACAGGGTCGGCAAAATCGCGGTGGTATCGCCGACGCGCACCATCATGCCGTCGATAATCGCCAGGGTCAGGGGGATGCGCAGGTCGATCCGAGAACCCTGCCCGGGATTGCTGCTGACATCAATTTTGCCTTTGATCTTTTCCAGGTTTCGTTTGACGACATCCATGCCGACGCCGCGTCCGGAAATATCGGTAACCTTGGCGGCGGTTGAAAAACCGGGCAGGAAGATCATGTTGTAAATTTCCTTATCACTCAACTCTGATCCATCGCCTTCAATCAACCCCTTGCTCAGGGCCTTTTCCAGAATTCTTTCACGATTGAGTCCGCGGCCATCATCTTTGACCGTGACCCAAACTTCGCCCTCTTCGTGGCGGGCCGACAGGGTGAGAACACCCTTTTCGTCTTTGCCTGCTGCTAAGCGTTCTTCAGGGGGCTCAAGCCCGTGGTCGAGGCTGTTGCGCAGCAGGTGCACCAGGGGATCGGAAATGATTTCAATGACTGTTTTGTCAATTTCCGTCTCTTCGCCCAACAGAACCAGTTCAACTTTTTTGCCCGATTTGGCGGAAATGTCGTGTACCAGGCGGATCATGCGGCGGAACAAGCCCGAAACCGGAATCATGCGAATGGTCATGGCCAGTTCTTGAAGTTCCCGCACCAGCTTCGACATGTGCTGACCGGCTTTATTGAAATTTTCGAGTTCCAGTCCTTTGAGGTCGGGGTTGTGAATCAGCATATTTTCGGCAATGACCAGTTCGCCAATGAGGTTGATCAGGGTGTCAAGTTTGGACAGATCGACCCGGATATCCTGGCGCTGCGCCGTGGCGGTGCGTGCCACCGGTTTTGCCGCGGGCGGGGGCTGCGTTTTTTTGCTGGCCTGTTGTTTCAGCAGGGCCGCGTTGACCTGGGCCGGAGTTGCCGCACCCTGCTCAATAAGAATTTCGCCCATGGGCTTTTTCTGGGTTGCAACCGCCGCGGTAATTTGGTCTTCTCGCACCCCTTCGGCGATGAGAATTTCGCCCAGCATGGGGGGCAGCAGTTTTTGCAGCTCATTCAGGCTGGAGGCGAGATCGGGGATCAAGCCAGGCCGTTCCTGGGCAATATCGTTAACGGCATTCTGCAACAGATCGAGGGCAGACAGCAGGCTGTCGGCCGGGTTGTCGACATTCAGGGGGCTGCCGGATTTGCAACGATCGAGAATCGTTTCCATCTGATGGGCGAGTTTTTCCATATCGACAAAACCGAAGAAGCCGCAATTGCCCTTGAAGCTGTGAATGCTGCGGAACAGGTCGGCAATGGATTCTGTGTCTTCGCCTTTTTCACCCCAGGCGAGGAGGCGCTGCTCGGCACTTTGGAGCAATTCAAGGCCTTCGGTAACAAAACTCTGGCGCATTTCTTCGTTAATTTCGAGTTGCGGCAGGCCAGCGTCGGCATCGGGGTCGGGTTCCACCGTCGGGTCAAAGGCCGGTGGTTCGGCAGTGGTTTCAGCTCCGCCCGCTTTCGCCAGCTCAATGGCCTGATGCAGTTTTTCGGCGATGACATCCGCCGGGCCGACCATGTCTTCATCGGTATAGTTGTTCTCGATCATTTCGAGGGCTTCTTTAGCGAAATCACAGGCACCACAGAGCAGATTGACATGCTCGGATACCAAAATGATGTCCCCGTTACGAATGAGATCAAGCAGGTTTTCCGCGGCGTGGGCCACGCGCGTCATGTGATCGAATTCGAGAAAACCGGCGCTGCCCTTCATCGAGTGAAACAGCCGGAAGATGGCGTTCATGATTTCCGGGTCGCTATCCTGGCCCAGTTGAATAATCTGTGGCTCCAGTTGTTCGATCATGTCACGACTTTCGGTGACAAATTCCTGGATGATTTCCAGCTGGTCGTTATCAATGTCCATAGCCATAATTATTACCGTCCACGTGGTGTTATGCGGGAATCACCCCCCGGCAAAGTATTTTCTCAAAAATGAGTATGAATTATAGCGGGGCTTAAAATTGATTCAAGTTAATTTAACAAAAAATTAATAACTATTTTTTTTGAACCTCATTTCAGTTGTTTGGTGCGAATTGCCGCGCCGTAGCCGGCACAAGGATGTTTCCAGCCGTTATGTCTTGCCCGATTTGTTGCAGGCCATGCTGATAGCCTTCTGTGCCGCGGCGATCTGGGCAACCTTGCCCTGCTCTTCAATTGCATGCGCAGCTTCGTCCCCGATGGTTTTGATCCCCAGATAGCCAATGCCTGCCGTCCACAGCAGCAGCAGGACAAAAAGGCAGAGCATCAACAGAAACTGAGCACTAATTTTAAAGTTGTTGAGCATCTTTCTGTCTCCTTGAGAATTGAGATGAGAGGGAAGTGAGATCTTTTGAATTAAGCCTAGCAGGAGACGTTGAGATTGCAACTTCGTCACATAAATTTTTTATAATTTTTTTAATATGCAGAGCCTGATGCCGTCTTGAAAGAGGTCGCTGTCGCTCGGATGGCGACAGCTAAGCAATTCTGCCCATGAAACTCCAGCAGCACAAGGAAGTAAAAGGCAGAAGCGAGAATCTGTTAGCCGATTTCGCACCTATCTGCTAAAGTCTGCCCTGTTTGAAAAATTTCTACATCCTTATTGACAAAGAACGCCCCATGAAACGAAACGCCACTACTGGCGAAACGCCTGTGATTTTGACCCGCGATCAACACGGTATTTCGCGCAAACTGATTGATGAGAATGCCTTGAAAGTCCTCTATCGCCTCAATCGCCACGGTCATTTGGCCTATCTGGTGGGGGGCAGTGTGCGCGACCTGTTGCTTGAACGGACGCCCAAAGATTTTGATGTCGGCACCGATGCCACGCCCGAACAGGTTAAGACCCTGTTTCGCAACTGTTTTTTGATCGGGAGGCGTTTCCGCTTGGCCCATTTACGCTTTCGCGGGCATCAATTGATTGAAGTCGCCACCTTTCGCCGCAATCCTGACGAAGAAGAGCTGCCGACCGATGATGATGCTCATTTCCATTTTGTCCAGAATGTTTTCGGTTCGCCGCGCGAGGATGCGTTTCGGCGTGATTTCACCATCAATGCCCTTTTTTATGATATCAGTAACTTTGCGATTATCGACCATGTCGGTGGCCTGCGCGACCTGGATGAACGTCGGCTGCGCATGATAGGCGATCCCCTGGTGCGCTTCAGTGAAGACCCGGTGCGCATGCTGCGGGCCTTGGAATTCAGCGCACGGCTCGATTTTGCCATTGATCAAAACATCATCGCGGCCATTGATCAACGTTGTCAGCTGCTGGCGGGTGCGTCGCGCGCGCGTTTGCGTGAGGAAATTCTTGAGCTTTTTCGCCACGGTGTCGCCGGGGCGGTTTGCCGTTTGGCGCAGCGTTATGGGTTGCTCGACCAGCTTTTTCCTGAGATTGATTTTGTGCCGCAAACCTTTGCGCTGCTCGATTTAATCGATCGGGAAACCCTGGGGGGTGAGCCCCTGCGGGAAAGTCAGGTTTTGGCCGCATTAACCTTGCCACTGTTTGTTGCCGCTTGCGGAGATTCGCGGCATTTTCACATTAATGACGCATTGCTGCTGGCCGACAAGCTGCTGCGTGGCCATTGCCAAACCTACAGCATTGCCCAGGGAGTGCGCTCTGAAGCGCGCGAGCTGCTGGTCGGTTGCTTGCGCCTGCTGCGTGGGCTGGGCCATAAAGGGGAACAGCGTTTTTTACACCATCCCCTAACGCCGCGGATTTTCGATTTTTTTGCCCTTTGGGGTGAAATCGATCACAGCCTGAGTGATTGTATTGCTGCCTGGCAAACCAAAATAAGCCACAGTGACCATCCCCCGGAAAGCGTGGCGCGTAAACCCCGGCGGCGGCGTCGGCCTCGCCGTCATCCCCAAGCGGAGAATTAAAAGTCGTGCTGCCTGCGCCTATCAACTTGCTGGTGCTCCTTGGTGCGACCGCCAGCGGTAAAACCGCCCTGGCGGTGCAACTGGCGCGTTGCTTGAACGGCGAAATTATTTCCGCCGATTCCCGCCAGGTTTATCGCGGCATGGACTTGGGCACGGGCAAGGATCTGGCAGAATATGCCGAGGTTCCCTATCACCTGATCGATATTGCCGCACCGGGTAGTGAGTACAATCTTTTTCAATTTCAACGCGATTGTTTTGTGGCGATTGAAGACATTTGTCACCGGGGTCGTTTGCCCCTGTTGTGCGGCGGAACCGGCATGTATCTCGATGCCGTGTTGCGCGGCTACCGGCTGGTTGAGGTTGCCGAAAACCCTGAGCTGCGCGCAACGCTCGCCGATTTGAGCGATGCTGAGCTTCGCCGGCGTCTGCAGCACCTGAAACCGCAGTTGCACAACCGCACCGATCTGGAAGACCGCGAGCGGCTGGTGCGGGCCATCGAAATTGCCACCGGTGAAGGCAGTGCCCCTGGCGCAACGGTGCCTTTGCCTGCCATCAACCCCGTTGTTTTTGGCTTGCGCTGGCCGCGTGAAATTTTGCGTCGCCGCATTGCCCGGCGCCTGGAACAGCGCTTTGCCGCCGGGATGATTGATGAAGTCGCCCAGCTTCATGCCGCCGGGATCAGCTGGGAAAAACTGGAATTTTACGGCCTTGAATATCGGCTGATTGCCCAGTTTCTGCAAGGTCGGTTCAGCCGTGATGAACTCAACCAGAAACTGCGCAGCGCCATTGGCCAGTTTGCCAAACGCCAGGAAACATTCTTTCGGCGCATGGAAAAACAGGGCATCCGGATTCATTGGCTGGCGGGCGGGCTGGATTGCCATACGCACGTCAATCAGGTGCTGGAACTCCTGCAAAAAAACTGAGGGGCTGCCATTGAATCTGCCCGTTTTGCCATTTGTTCAACTCAGCCGTAACGGCTCTTTTTGTCCCGGCCGGAAATCGTCGCTGTCTGCTTTCAGCTTGAACCGGCTGAGAATGCTGTTGAGATGAGCGGTTTGGCTGGAGAGTTCTTCGCTGGTCGCGGCGCTTTCTTCGGCATTGGCGGTGGTTTGTTGCACGACCGAATCGATTTGCTGCAGGCCAATGCTGATCTGATTGATTCCCTGGGCCTGTTCGCTGCTGGCGGCGGCGATTTCGGAGACCAGGTCGGTGACCTTGGTAATGGAACTGACAATTTCATCCAGTGCGGTTGAGGTGCGCTCAGCGATGGCGGTGCCACGGACCGTTTTTTCGACCGAACTTTCAATGAGTTCGGCGGTTTCTTTCGCTGCCTTGGCGCTGCGTGCCGCGAGGTTGCGCACCTCTTCGGCGACCACCGCAAAGCCCTTGCCGTGCTGCCCGGCGCGTGCCGCTTCGACGGCCGCATTCAGGGCCAGCAGGTTGGTTTGAAAGGCAATTTCGTCAATCACCTTAATGATTTTGCTGATATTCTGGCCGGCAGAATTAATGTCACTCATGGCATTCAGCATTTCTTCCATCTGCTGGTTACCGGTGCTGGCCGCGTCGCTGGCATCCTTGGCGAGTTGATTGGCTTGGCGAGCATTGTCGGAGCTTTGGGTGGTCTGTTGACCGATCACCGCCATGGAACTGCTGATCTCTTCGAGGGAGGCCGCTGATTCGGTTGCGCCCTGAGACAGGGTTTGGGCCGAGTCGGAGACCTGGATACTGCCGCTTTCGATCTGCTGGCTGGCGGACACAACCTGAACAATCATCTGGTTCAGATCTTCCCCCAGGTGCCGCAGACTGTGGCGCAGAATGTCGCTCTCATCCCGGGGCTGGACATCAAAGGTCAGATCGCCATTGGCAAGCTTGCGCAGGGATGCGATGACTTCTGTCTCAAGGCTGTCTGACAGCTCATCCAGCGTGCGCGCCATGTCGCCCAATTCGTCTTTCTGGGTAAGATGTAATCTGGTTCTTAAATGGCCACGCGCGATTTCGTTCAGAACCTCTTTGACTTTTTTGACCGGGCTCACAACCAATGCGCGCAACAACCAGACCACCGTCAACCAGGTCAGGATAATGCAGAGAATCCCCATCAGACTGTTGTTACGCAAACTGCTGCTGCTGGCGGCGGCCAGGGTTTTTGCCTGGCGTTCCTTTTCCTGCTGAAGTTTTTCGAGGCTATAGTCGACATAAAGAATCCCCGCCAGGGTGCCGGGGATGGCGCCGTCGTGGCATTCGAGACAGCGTTGCTCGTACTTTTGTCCGCGTGCCATAAAAAAATGTGCGTCTGTTTGGGCTTCGATAGCAATATCTGAATTCGTTCCTGAGCTCTTGATGTCGGGGTTCTGCTGCTCGACCTGGGCGGCGTTGTTGGCGTAAAGGATTTTCCCGCTGGGATCGGTCAAGCCAACTTCAAGTACACCGGGAACCCGACCCAACCCCTGCAAAAGTTCGGCGAAAACTTCCATCTCGCCACGTTCCAGGGAGCCGGCAGTGCCAACTTCAAGGCTTTTATACAGGGTGCGAACCTGGTCTTGGGCGGCATTTTCTGCGGCGGAAAGCGCTGCCAGCTGCTGAGCTTTCAACAGGTTGCGCGACTGAATGGTGGCAATAGTAAAGCTGCATCCCAGGGTGAGGAGCAGGATAATAATCAGGGCGCCACCAATTTTGCTTTGAATGCTGTTGAATGACATGAATTTTTCTCCATGAGCGAAAGTTAGGATCAAAAAATATCAGATTATCGTTTTTTGGCAAGGAGTTCATGGATTTTTTTTCGCGGGGAACAACCCGGGCACATGAGAGAATGTCTACAAATTTGAAACGACTTGAGAAATATCTTGCCCGCCGTAGCTGTCAAGGTTCCTGGTCTTTGGCTGGCAATCAAACCGGCGGATTTCACGCCCTGGTCGTTATCCCCGCCCTGGCGGAACGCCGGGCGCTGCCTGCAACCTTGGCCTCCTTGACCCGGAGTTCAGCCACGTGCCTGGCCCACACTTTGGTGGTTGTGGTCGTAAATCAGCGCCCCTCGGCCAGCAGCGAGGAGTGGCGAGATAATGCGGCAACTCTGCACTGGCTCGCGACCCGGCCCAGGGATGAATTAAATCTGGCCTGGTGTGATGCGGCGTCCCCTGGTTTGGAGCTTCCCCTCAAAGAGGGCGTCGGGCTGGCACGGAAAATTGGTTTTGACCTTGGGTTATGCCGCCTCGATTGGCAAAAGTCGCCTTTTCTGGTATCCCTCGACGCCGACACCCTGGTCGATGCGAATTATCTGCGGGCTCTTTTTGATCATTTCGCGCAAAGTCAGTGCGCTGCGGCAACCCTGCCGTTTCGGCATCAAGCCGGAGGCGATCCTGCGGCAGAAAATGCCATTCGGCAGTATGAACTTTATCTGCGCTCTTACCAGTTTGGCTTACGCTGGGCGGGCTCTCCCTACGCGTTTATTGCCCTCGGCAGCGCCATGGCCTGCCGGGCATCAGTCTATGTCGCCGCGGGCGGTATGAAACGTCGTCAGGCTGGAGAAGATTTTTACTTTTTGCAGCAATTGGCTAAAATTGATGGCATCGCTGAAGTCAGGGGCACTCTGGTTCAGCCGGAGGCCCGATTTTCGACCCGGGTTCCCTTTGGAACGGGACGGGTGGTGCAGACGGCGGTTGAAGAACGCCGTTTACTCTATGATTTTTTTTCTCCTGAGTCTTTTCAGCTCTTGCGCCGCTGGCTTATGCTGGCCGAAAGCTCTTTGGATCTTGCCCCGGCTCAGATGCTGGCGTACGCCGCTGACATATCGACTGAACTTGGGGTTTTTCTGCAGCAGCTTCAGTTTGAGGCGATCTGGACAGGTTTGCAGGCGAATCACACTACCGCGTCGCGGCGCCTGGCCTTTCATCAATGGTTCGATGGTTTACGAACCCGCCAGCTGCTGACACGCCTCGAAGCCGTGCGGCCCCGGCGGGAATTTAGCGTTAAAATCAGCGATTTGATTCAGCTGGCCGCTGGCCCGCTTCTCAGTGACTGGCGTGAACAGTTGAATTATCTGGAAACATTGCACCTTGAAAGCGACAGTTATGTCGCCGGGTTAAAGCCAATGACAGGAGGTTTATCATGAGTCGTCCCCTCCATGCGCTGATTGTCAGTGTTGTGGTGCATGATCAACACCAGCGGGTGCTGTTGATCCGCCATCCCCATCGCGGTTGGGAATTGCCCCAGGGACATGTTGAGCATGGCGAAGATCTGCTCACAGCGGCCGGGCGTGAGGTTTTTGAAGAGACCGGTTATCAGGTTGCAGTTGTGCGTTTGCTTGGCATTTATTCAAAAATTGAACCCTTGCCCTCGGCGTTAATCTGCGGTTTTGAAGCGCGGGTGCTGGCGGGGGAAGCGACAACCAGCAGCGAAAGTCTTGAAGTCGGCTGGTTTGATGAGGCTGTTGCCTTGGAAATGCCGGAACATCCGGTGAATCGTGACCGATTACAGCGTCTGTTGGCCGCGCGCGAGGGGATAGACTATTGCAGTTATCGCATGTTTCCTTTTGTGACGACGGAAGGGGTTGAGTTTTAGTGGGGCGAGTAACGCTCCTCAGCGCACGCTGGTGGTGTTTTGTCAGTAGTCTAGCTTGGCGAAGGCTGATTTTTCTGATGCGTGCAGGGCGTCTTCGAGGGTGATGATGCCGTGCGCTTCGAGGAGGGGAATAAGTTTGAGCAGCACCTCGGCGGTGACGATTGAGTCGCCGAGGGCGGTATGTCGGCCGACGATGGTGATATTGAAGCGTTTGGCGATGCCGTCGAGGCCATGGCCTTTGAGGTTAGGATGAATAATCGAAGACAGGAGTAAGGTATCCAGAACCGGGTTGTCAAAGCGCACCCCGGATTTTTTTTCCTGTAATTGCAAAAAACGCATATCAAAGGCGGCGTTGTGGGCTACCAATATCGCCCCCTCGGCAAAACGATGGAAGATTGGTAAAACCTTGTCAATGGTTGGCTGTCCCGGCAACAGGGCGGGGTCGATGCCGTGGATGGCGACGGATGAGTCCGGCACCGAACGCTTCGGATCTATGAGCTGATCGATGGTTTCATGATGCAGGATCCGACCGTTCACAATCCGGATGGCACCCAGCTGGATGATTTCATCCCCTTCCGAGGGATTGAGCCCGGTGGTTTCCGTGTCGAAAACCACGAAGGTCAGTTTTCGCAGGGGGGTTTGCGCCATTTCGGCGTCACCGCGCTGCTCGAACAGGTCAAACTCATAAGAAATGGGGCGATGTTCGAGCTGAGATTGTATCGTCGGGGCCCCATTTTCGGTGGTTTTTGCGTAACGAATGCTCAGCCCGCCAAAGCCCTTTCCGCCGGCATCGGGAAGATAGTTCATTTTGCCGGCCATGCGCTCAAGCAGGCTGGCAAAGCTGAAAGATTCACCGCGACTGTTGCTGAGGAGCGGGCTGTCGCGCCAGTTGTCGAGCTGGGCGGCTTCTTCTATGCCCGGCTGCCAGCGAATGTCCAGACACAGGTAGTGACTTTCGGCAAAGAGGCGAAAGTCAAATTTTGTGATGTGATGATGGTTGACTAAGAGTCCGGCCAAATGGGTGAGTGACTGAACGAAAGAATAACTGTCGAGTTTCAGCCACACACCGGGCGCGCTTTCAAAACTGGTTTGACAGTTAAAGCGGTCTTTAATGTTGCGGGTTAAGACTTCAAGAATGCTTTCCCCAGGGATATCCTCCACCTTGCTTTGGGCGCGCAAATGCATGGTGTAATCTTTTCTGGCTTCTTGCAGCCGCAATTCAAGGGTCTGAGAAGCTCGATCAATAGTGGCTCGGTTTTGTTGTAGCCGCTCAAGTTGCATCTGTGGGTTTGCCAGAATAGTGGTGATCGAGTCACGAATGTCCTTCAGCGCGTCCTGCAGATCGTCAGTCAGGGAGCGCAGCAGGGAGTCCCGGCGGCTGTCGGCAGTAATTTGAGCGGTCATGTCTTCCAGGGTTAAGACAAAGCCGGTCATGCTTGGCTGCTCATTCTGCTCGGCAAGAACCAGCGCCAGATTCACGCGCAGATAGGTGCCACCATGGTGGGAGAGCATAAAGTTGCTGATGGGGGCTGTTTGGCCATGGGCCAGGGCGCGGTTGGACAATTCCAGGGCATGGGCAATCGGGTTGCGGTCGAGCAGGCCGAAAACCGAGCGTCCCAGGCCAATAATCCCTTGCGGTTGCTCAGTTTCGTCGTTAGCGCTGCGCTGACCCGCGTCAAAAAGCTGTTTGGCCTTGTTGTTGTACAACAAAATCTGGCCGTCGCGGTTACACACCAGAACAGCATGGGGAATTTCTGACATCAAGGCCGCCAGACGGTTGCGTTCTTCCTTAATCTGGGCTTTGGAGCGGGCAATCTGCTCGTTGATATCCTGCTGCATGCGGCTGGAACTATCGGCTGACTCATTGATGACCTGGGCCAGAAATTTCAGTTCGCGTGCGCCGCGTGGCGGCACCCGATAGCTGGCGTTGGCTTTGGCAATCAGTCGGGTTTCTTCACTTAATTTCAAGATGGGGATGATGTAAAAATGAAACAGCAGGCTCACCAGGCCGCCGATGAGCAGACAGAGGACGAGTGCTCCCAGCAAGGGGAAGGGCAGAAGTTTAACGACGAGGTGGCTGACAAAATCTTTTTCTGTGACGTTCAGGCTATGCCAGGAGCCGGTGAAGCTGAGACCGATCACGGTAAAGGTAATGCCGATGATGGCCAGCAGAAACAACCAGTATTTGGTGCGTGGGGTCATGGTTTGCCTCGGCGGTGCGGGATCAGGAATTAATCGGTAGGAAAGGGCTCATGGCGCAGATCTTCCCAGTAGTCGGTTATGCGTTTCACCAGCGCATGTCCGCGCCCGTTATTGACCGCATTGAAGAGTGAGCCAAAGGTTTCGCGCTCGATCCGCAGTTCGTAATAAATTTTCGCCAGATGAAAATAAAGCCAGCCTCTGGTTTCGTTGTTTTGCGCAAGAGAAAGCCCACGCTGTGCTTCGACCAGAGCCTCGTTGTAGCGTTCCTCGGTGAACAGCAACATGGCTTTCAAATCGTAACGACGGCTGTCGAGGGGGGGCAGGATTTCGATCTGCGACTGCGCCTGGCGGCGGTTGTCAAAGTTGCTTAAATCCAACAGGGCAAGCCGATAGCCGACTTCGTAGGCCAGGGCAGTGTCGGTTGAGGGATATTTGAGAGCCTTGCGCAAGGCTCGGCGCGCCGCTGGATATTGCCCCTGCCCTTCAAGCAGGTCGGCATACAATAAACCGTCGGCCATGTCGGGTTGACCTTCAAGCGCAAGTTCCAGTTCCTTGATGGCTTGTTGAAAGTCGCGAACTGTGAGCAGTTCCAATGCCCATTGACGGTGTTGCTGGGGTGACACTTGCGGCCCTGGCGGAGCGCAGGCGAACAAGCTCAGCAAGAGAAACATGAGGCAGAGATTCGGCATTAGCGTCCTTCCCCTTCGGTTGAAATGGCGCAAATTTGTGAGTGAGTATAGCAAAAACGGCGACCCTTTGCAGAAACTGGTCGCCGTTTTTTATGGGGGGATCAAGGGCCTCAGGCGGTGAGTTGCTTGAGGGCCTCCAGATATTTTTCACTGGTTTTCTGCACAATCTCGGCGGGCAAAGGGGGCGCCGGTGCCTTTTTACCCCAGTCGAGGGTTTCCAGGTAATCGCGCAGGAACTGTTTATCGAAACTTGGTTGTGGGCGGCCCGGTGCGTATTGGTCGCTGGGCCAGAAACGCGACGAATCCGGCGTCAGGGCTTCATCAATCCACAGCAGTTGATTGTTATATAAGCCAAATTCAAATTTTGTATCGGCGATGATGATGCCTTTGCCGGCGGCATATTCACGGGCACGTTGGTAAATTTTAAGACTGGTGTCGCGCACCTGTTGCGCCATTTGTGTCCCGCAGATTTCAACGGCCTGGTCAAAGGAAATATTTTCATCATGCGCACCCAGGTCGGCCTTGGTCGATGGGGTGAAGATCGGTGCATCAAGCCGTGCACTTTCGCCCAGACCAGCGGGCAAAGGGATGCCGCAGATCGAACCCTTCTGCTGGTATTCTTTCCAGCCGCCGCCCGACACATAGCCGCGGACGATGCATTCCACCGGCAGGGGGGCCGCTTTTCTGGTGAGCATGCTGCGACCTTCGAGCTGGTCACGGTACTGGTGGGTTATGGCCGGGAAGTCGCTGACCTCGGTCGAGATCAGATGATGGGGCACCAGATCGGCCATCATTTCGAACCAGAATTTTGAAATCTGGGTCAGGACATAACCTTTTTGTGGAATCCCTTCATCCATGATGACATCAAAGGCCGAAATGCGATCACTGGTGACAATCAGCAGATGCTCGCCAAGGTCGTAAATATCGCGAACCTTGCCGCGATTCACCATTTTTAGTTGCGGACAATGAGACTGGGTCAGAAGGCGGCTCATTTATTCTTATCTCCGGGATAACTGATTATCGAGGGTCGGATCGATGCTGATTTGGGCAGCATCACGCAGGGTTTTCAAGGTTTCGCTGATGGCCGCTTCCTTTTTTTGTGCCAGCAGACGGTCTTCTATTTTCTGTTTTTCCGCGGCATCAAGCTTTTCCAGGTCGGCCTTTTCGGTTTGTTTGAGACTGATGAGAATATAAGTTTCGCCCTGCTTAAAAACCTGTGTTCCCAAGGGGGCCGCTTCGGTCAAAGCAAAGGCGGCATCAGCCAGTTCCTGTGATGAGCCGATCCGGGGAACAAAGGCCCCATAACTGTGGCTGAACAGACCGGTTTCTTCAACTTGATAGGTGGCGGCCTTGGCGCTTTTAATCAAACTTTTTGCGGCCAGAGTTTTTTCCAGCAGTTGTTCGGCGGCCGTTTTGGCCAGTTCAGCGGCTTGTTGTTTACGGTAAGCTTCTTCGGCCGCGCTTTTGATCTGGTCAAACGCCGGAATGGTGCTTTCCTGGCGCTCTTTCAGGGCAAAAAGGAAAACGCTCGTGGCGGTCTGTACCGGGCGGGCGAGTTCACCTTCTGCCAGCACAAAAGCGGCAGCGTTGATCTCTTCAAGCCGACCAATGCCGTCGATGGCTTCGGCGCGGCCAAACAGGCCGGTTTCCTTGACTTCCAGGTTGTTGGCCGTGGCTGCCTGTTCCAGATCTGCAGTTTTACGGTTGATATTATAGGCATCCATGGCTTTTTCGAAGGCAAGCTGGCGCGACTTCTCCTGGCGCAATCCGGCTTTGACCTGTTCCATGGATTCGGCCAGGGTCTTGATGCCCGGCGCGTTATATTCTTCCAGTTTAATAATATGAAAACCGAAATCGGTTTCGACCAGCGCGCTGATTTCGCCAGGTTTCATGGCAAAGACCGCATCCTCGAAGGGTTTAACCATAGTACCGCGGCTAAAGGAGCCGAGATCGCCGCCTTTGGTTGCACTGCCGGGGTCGTCGGAATAGGCTCGCGCCAGGGTGGCAAAATCTTTGCCCTCATTAAGTTGTTTAAGCAAGGATGCGGCAAACGCTCGGCGCTCAGCTTTCGTCGCTTCAGCGGCAGCCTTGTCGACCTTCACCAGAATGTGTGCGGCCTTGACTTGTTCAATGATTTCAAATTGGTCAAGGTTCCGCCGATAGTAACGTTCCAGTTCTTCATCCGTGAAAGCGGTCAGTTCTTTTGCATAATCGGTGGCTTCAAATTTCAGGTAACGCAGGGCAACCTTTTCCGGCTGACGGAATTCCTCCTGATGCGCGTTGAAATATTCCTTGAGGGCTTCAGACGTGACCTCGACCTTGTTTTCAAAACTGGCAGGGAGCAAACGCACGAAATTGAGATTGATCTTGTCGTTTTCTTCGCGATAGGCGGTTTCGATTTCTTCGGGGGTGACATTGAGCCCCAGTTGCAGCTGATTACGCAGCTTTTCCACCAGTAATTGATTGCGCTGACTGGCTTCATACTGCTCTGGCGTCATACGTTCGTACGCGAGAATTTGCAGGTAACGATCGCGGCTAAAAACGCCATTTTCCTGAAAAGCTGGAGTTGCGGCAATGGCCTTGATGAGTTCATCCTTACTGATTTCCAACCCCGATTTTTGCGCTTCCTGGGCCAGCAGGGTCTGACTGATGAGTTGATCGATGGCCTGCTGCGGCAGATTCAGCTGTTTTTCGAGCTGCGGGGTGAAGCTGTCGCTATAGATACTGCGATAAAGGTTATACAGGTTACTGTAGGTGCTCTGATATTCATCGTAAGAGACGCTGGTGTCATTAATTTTGAGTGCGGCATTGCCCGCCTGCGGCCCGGTATCGCTCCCGCGCCCCCAGACCAAGAAGACGGTACCGACAAAGGCAGCGATAATCACCCAGAAGATAATCCGGACAATCATTGATTTTTGCTTGGTGCGAATCAAGTGCAGCATGAAAGAAAAACTCCTTGATAGCTGAGCAGAAAGTGACGAAAACAGCCCTGAATACTAGCTCAGTCCTCCGCAGAAAAGCAATCCTTATTTGCTGCTTTGGCCCTTGCGCAATCAGGGTCGGTTTGCTAGAGTGTGCGCGGTTTCAGTTGAAGCTGGTTCAGGTCGATTTTTCCGCCCCTGAGGGCAGAGGATAAAATTTCCATGTTCAATATTTTTGATGCCCTCTGGGGTCTGTTTTCCAACGATCTGGCGATTGATCTGGGCACGGCGAATACGCTGGTGTTTATGAAGGGCAAGGGGATTGTTGTCAGTGAACCTTCGGTGGTTGCAGTGCATACCGGCCCCGGTGGTGTGCGGCGGGTGCTGGCGGTGGGTAAGGATGCCAAGGAAATGCTCGGGCGCACCCCGGGCAGTATTACCGCGATCCGTCCCATGAAAGATGGCGTTATCGCCGATTTTGACTATACCGAGGAGATGCTGCGTTACTTCATCCGTAAGGTTCACAACCGCAAAAATCTGGTGCGACCGCGTATTGTTATCTGTGTGCCTTCGGGGATTACCCAGGTTGAAAAGCGCGCGGTGCGCGAATCGGCTGAATCGGCGGGAGCCCGTGAAGTCTATCTGATTGAAGAGCCTATGGCCGCGGCCATTGGTGCCGGGCTGCCGATTACGGAAGCTTCGGGCAACATGATTGTGGACATTGGCGGGGGGACGACGGAAGTCGCGGTGATTTCCCTGGCGGGGATTGTTTACTCCCAATCGGTGCGGATTGGGGGCGACAAGCTCGATGAATCGATCATGCAGTATATGAAGCGCAAGTACAACCTGCTGATTGGCGAGCGCACGGCTGAAGCGGTTAAGATCGGTATCGGCAATGTCTATGCGATTGACGATGAAGTTTACACCATGGAAGTGAAGGGTCGCGATCTGGTCAGCGGCATCCCCAAAACGATGGAAATCAACTCCAACGAAATTCGTGAGGCGATGTCTGAACCGGTCAATACCATTATCGAAGCGGTTCGGATTGCCCTTGAACGCACGCCGCCCGAGCTGGCCGCCGACATTGTCGACAAGGGCATTGTATTGGCGGGCGGTGGTGCCTACCTCAAAAATTTGGATGCCCTGCTGCGTGAAGAAACCGGCCTGCCGGTGACGGTGGCGGATGAGCCCCTGTCGTGCGTGGTTTATGGTTCGGGCAAGGTTCTCGAACATATGGATCTGCTGCGCCAGGTTGCGATTCCTTCGTAACCTCTCCCCCAGGGGTCGAAAAAACATCCGGGCCCTAGACCTGCGAAGCCGTTGCCGCGTCTTCGCGGATCTGCGGTTTTTTTGCAGGAACTGCTGATGCGTCATTTTTTGAAACGGCATCAAACTCTTATTCTGGCTGTCCTGTTACTGCTGGCGATGCTGCTGGTCTATTCGTTTAATCTGCGTCAAAAATCTGCAACAACTTTGCTGGAACGTGTGGTTCTGGCGGTGACCGAGCCCCTGCAGGCGGCCCTGACCCTTTCAGGGCGCAGCGTCGGTGCGCTCTGGACGCGCTATCTGTGGCTCATTGAGACCCAGGAGCAGAATCTGGCGTTGAGCCGTGAGAATCGCGAGCTGCGTGCCAGCCTCCAGGGGGTGAGCGAGACCCGCCTGGAAAATCAACGGTTGCGAAAGCTGCTGGATTTTGTTGAAACCGATCCGAGACCGGTGCTGCCGGCCATGGTCGTGGCCGAAGATGCCAGCAGTTGGGCGCGCACCATTGTGATCGACAAGGGCGCACTCCAAGGGGTGCGCGAAGGCTTGCCGGTGGTGGTCGCCGAAGGCGTGGTCGGGCGCGTGATCAAAGTTGCGCCGGGCAGTGCTCGGGTGCTGTTGGTGATAGACGCGTCGTCGTCCGTGGCCGGGTTGGTGCAACGTTTTCGCACGCGCGGGGTTGCGCGCGGCAATGGCCGTGGGCTGACTTTTGAGTACGCCCTGCGCGACGAGACGGTTCAAGTCGGCGATCTGATCATCACTTCGGGCATGGGAGGTTTGTTCCCCAAAGGCCTGGTGCTGGGGTATGTGACCCAGGTTCAGCGCACGGATGCCAGCCTTTTTCAGCAGATCGAGCTGCATCCTGATCTCGATTTTTCGCGGCTTGAGGAAGTTTTGGTGTTGTTGGAGCCTCCGCCGTGAGAGTGTTGTTGCTGTCTTTTTGTTGTGGGTTGATTTTCATGCTGCTGCAAACAACCCTTTTTGCCGCCGTGCTGCCGCCTGAATTACGCCCCAATCTGCTGCTGATTCTGGTTGTTTATCTGAGTTTAAACGAATCTTTCTCCCGCGCTGCGCTGCTGGCCACGTTTTTGGGCGCCTTGCAGGATGTCTTCAGTGGCACAACCCTCGGTCTGTATGCCATTACCCAACTGATGATTTTTATGCTGGTTCGACTCTTTGCTGCGCGACTGAATGTGGAGAGCCGCCGCTTGCTGCTGATTCTGTTAAGTGCCGGCACCCTGATGCAGGCGGTTGTCATTGCTTTTCTGCTTGCGCTTTTCGCTGACGCCGGCGCGGTGCTGCAAATTTTGATTCTGTCGCTTCCCGCCCAATTACTGGTGAATCTGCTGACCGGATTTGTCTTGCTGAACCTGCTACTGAAAGTTCAGCCCCTGTTGGGCACGCGCCTAGGCATGGCGGGTATTCCCTACCAGAGCAAACATCATGGGGCTTGATTCGCGCTGGATCGAACTGCCGAGCGTGCACCGCCGCTTACTGCTTTTTTCCGTGACGGCTGCGGCCCTCTTCTGTCTGTTGCTGTTGCGGCTCTGGTATCTCCAAATCATCAATACCGAAGATTACCAGGAACGTTCTGTGCGCAACCGCACGCGTGTTTTGCCCCTCGAAGCCCCGCGTGGTCCCATATTCGACCGTAATGGCCGACTGCTGGTGGGAAATCGACCCGCCTTCGGTATTTCGGTCATGCGTCAGGATGTTGAGAATCCACAAGCACTGCTGGCACTTTTGGCGCAGCTGCTGGACATTAATGCCACGACCCTCGAAAAACGCTGGCAGCAGGGCAAGGGCTTGCCTATTTACCGCCCTGTCGTTCTGGCAGAAGATGTGCCGCGCCAGTTTGCCGAACGGGTTCTGGAGCATAATACCGATCTGCCTGGGGTTCTGGTGTCCGTGCGTCCGGTGCGTGAATATCTGGAAAAGGGCTCGATTGCCCATGTCACCGGTTATCTGGGCGAGGTGACCGAAGCTGAGTTGAGCCAGGATCGAGGCAAGAATCTGCAAACAGGTGATGTGATTGGCAAGGTGGCTCTTGAAAAGACCTATGAAAATTTTTTGCGCGGCACCAAGGGGTTACGCCGGGTCGAAGTCGATGTGCGCGGCAAATTACTGCGCCCCCTTGAAATCGAAGCGCCTCAGCCTGGTCAGCGCGTTTTTCTCACCATCCAGCAAGAATTGCAGCAGGCTGCGAACCTTGCTTTCGGCGATAATTCCGGCGCCCTTGTCGCCATGGATGTGCGCACGGGTGAAGTTCTGGCAATGCTGAGTCGGCCAACCTATGATCCGTCGTTATTTGCCCGGGGGATTGAAAGTCAAGCTTGGACCGAGCTGCTGCGTGATCCCCGGCATCCCTTGCAAAACAAGGCCATATCCGGGCTGTATGCGCCGGCATCGACCTTTAAGATGATGGTCGCTTTGGCGGCTTTGCGTGAAGATTCTGGCGCGCGGCGGCGGGTGGTCGATTGCGATGGCAGCTTCGAGCTGGGAGAAGCGCGTTTCCGTTGCTGGAAAAAGGATGGCCACGGACGCACTGATATGATCAAGGCTCTGCGTGAAAGCTGCGACCTTTGGTTCTACCAGGTTGGGCTCGATCTGGGCATCGACAAAATTGCCGCTATTGCACGAGAATTCGGCCTGGGAGAGGTGGTTGGGTTTCCCCTGGCGGGGGAAAATGCCGGGGTTGTTCCTTCCCGTGCCTGGAAGAGACAACGTTTTCAAGCCCCCTGGTATGGCGGCGAAACCGTGATTGCCGCAATCGGCCAGGGCTATGTACTGGTGACCCCTTTGCAGCTGGCGGTTATGACTGCGGCGCTGGCGAATCAGGGCACACTGCTGAAACCGCAAATTGTGAAACGTGTGGAAGATTGGCAGGGCAAGGTGTTGCAGCAGACGACTCCCCAGATTCTGCATCAGATTGAAATGCCGGCGGCGGCCTGGCAAACAATTAACGATGGCTTGGTGGCAGCAGTTAATGAACCCCATGGCACAGGTTCAGCCTCGCGCATGGCGGAAGTGGTTGTCGCCGGGAAAACCGGGACATCACAGGTGGTACGGCGGAAATCGGAAGAGGAAGAAGAAAACCAGGCCGGAGAAGAGGTGCCTTATGAATTCCGTCCTCATGCCCTGTTTGTTGCTTACGCCCCTGCCGACAAGCCCCAAATCGCCGTGGCGATTGTGGTTGAACACGGTCGCCACGGTGGCGGCACCGCGGGACCGATGGCCAAGGCAGTTTTTGAGGCGTACTTCAAAGCGCAATCCACCGATTTTACCACCCTGGTTCTCATGGAAAAGGAGGAGTCGGACTGATGTTTGACCGGCGACTGGTGCTGAATTTTGATTGGGTGCTCCTGCTCAGCGTGCTGCTGCTGGTCAGCGCGGGGATTATAAATTTATATAGCGCCACGGCCAACTGGGCGACACCCGGGGGGGCTTTTTATCTCAAGCAGATCTTCTGGTTCAGCGGTGGTTTGGGGCTGATGTTGCTGACCAGTGCTTTTGATTACCGCCATTTAGAACACTATGCTCTCCATGCGTACTTTTTGACCATTGGTCTGCTGCTTTATGTTCTGCTGTTTGGCAAAACATCCATGGGGGCGACGCGCTGGATTCATCTGGGTTTTTTTAATCTGCAACCCAGTGAACTCGCCAAACTGGTGATCATTTTGCTGCTGGCGCGCATTTTCGGCCGTACCGCCAAAACTTTGGGCTACGGCCTGAATGATCTATGGGCACCCGCCGTTCTGTTGCTCATTCCATTTGCACTGATTCTGCGCCAGCCTGACCTGGGAACGGCTCTTTTGCTGCTGTTTATTGCGGGATCCATGCTTTTTTTTGCCGGTTTGCAGCGTCAGACCTTCCTGACGTTGGTGGCTGCAGGGCTTTTGGCTCTGGGAGGTGGCTGGTTTATGCTTCACGATTATCAGCGCGAACGCGTGCTGACATTTCTTGATCCGGAAGCCGATCCCTTGGGGAGCGGCTATCACATTATTCAGTCCAAAATTGCCGTCGGCAGTGGGGGCTTCTGGGGCAAAGGTTTTATGCAAGGAACCCAGTCGCAGCTCTCTTTTCTGCCCGAGCGCCATACCGATTTTGCCTTTTCGGTCTTTGCCGAAGAATGGGGATTCAGCGGCAGCTTTCTGCTGTTATTGACCTATCTGTTTCTGGTGGTTTGGGGCATTTATATCGCGCGACGGGCCGCCGACCGTTTCGGTATGTTTTTGGCCATTGGTGCTGTTGCCATGATTTTCTGGCACATTATCATTAACCTGGCGATGGTCATAGGTTTGCTGCCGGTGGTCGGGGTGCCCTTGCCCCTGTTTTCCTATGGTGGAACCAGCATGATCACCACCATGATCGCAATCGGCTTGCTGATGAATGTCAGTATGCGGCGTTTTATGTTTTAAGCTGGAACCACGAATAGACACCAAGACACACGAATTTTGATCAGATAAAAAACATCATGATTGGCGCTAATCTTCCGCTAAACGCAGATTTTCAACACCAAGGAGGGCGGCTGTCATTTTTTTGGATTTCCTCTGGGCCTCTACCGGCTCTGCGCGAGACAAGTGCCTGAATAAATTAAGGATCGTCAGGGCCAGTGCTGAAAGGCGATGGTTCCACCGGATTCAGCCAGACATCGTTAGCACTCAAGGGGTCGGCATAGCGCAGCACCCCGCTCTTGAGAATCGGCTGGTGACGTTCGAGGGGGTCGATTTCGCGCAGCAGGCGATCGACCGCGATAAACAGACCCATCCACATGCCATGTTTGCGCAGGGCCTGGCGGGCGTAGGTCGAACAGGTCGGATCCATCTGGCAGCGCGGGCCATCAATCGGTGAAACGTAGGTCTGGAAAAAACCTACCGCCTGATCGAGGGGATTCAGAGTTGCGTCGTTCGGGGCAGGAGCCGCTGCCATCAGCGGGCTGCTTGTCAACAGCCAAAGGCTGAGAGCGCAGAGAATGTCAAAGGTTTGAGCGCGCATAAAAGCCTCACTTGGGGGGGGGCGCAAGGCTGCGCAGCCAGGCCAGGCGTTCGCGGATGTTTTTTTCATAGCCTGCTGCCACTGGGGTGTAAAAGCTGCGTCCGTGCAGGGCTTCAGGCAGATGCTGTTGCTGGGCTGCGGCCGCGGCATCATCGTGGGCGTAGGCGTAACCTTTGCCGTAGTCGAGCTCTTTCATCAGCCGGGTCGGGGCATTGCGCAGGGATTTGGGCACCGGCAGGGCACCGCTGGCGCGTACTTCGGCCTGGGCCTGCTTGATGCCCAGATAGCTGGCATTGCTCTTGGGGGCCGTCGCCAGATAGGTAACACCCTGAGCCAGATTGATGCGTGCCTCGGGCAAGCCGACAAAGTGCACCGCCTGTTGTACCGCCATGGCCAATTGCAGGGCGCGCGGATCGGCGTTGCCAATATCTTCCGAAGCAAAAACTACCATGCGGCGCACAATAAAAAGGGGATCTTCCCCCGCTTCGAGCATGCGTGCCAGCCAATAGAGCGCGGCGTCAGGGTCGCTGCTGCGCATACTTTTGATGAAGGCTGAAATGACGTTGTAATGTTCTTCAGCGCCCTTGTCGTAGCGCAGGGCCTTCTTCTGCAGGGCTTCTTGAGCGGCAACCAGGTTGATGTGTTCTGCGGTGGCCGCGGCCACTTCCAATGCCCCCAGCGCAATGCGGGCATCGCCACCCGCCTGCTCGGCCAGAAAATCTAGGGCGTCGTTATCGGCCTTCAGCTGCAAAGCTCCCAGGCCGCGTTCTTCGTTCAGGGCACGTTGCAGGAGCTGCCGCAGATCCTCGGGGGACAGGGGTTCAAGCACAAAAACGCGTGAGCGCGAAAGCAGGGCCGAGTTAACCTCGAAGCTGGGGTTTTCGGTGGTCGCGCCGATCAGGGTAATGTTTCCCTTTTCAACCGCCGGCAAAAAGGCATCCTGCTGGGCTTTGTTGAAACGGTGAATTTCATCAACAAACAGCAGGGTGCGCCGCCCGTGATAGGCCTGTTGGTTTTTGGCCTCGGTCAGGATTTCGCGCACCTCTTTGATGCTGCCCAGCACGGCCGAAAAAAATACGAAACGACAGCGGGTGGTATTGGCGATCACCTGCCCTAAGCTGGTTTTGCCTGTCCCTGGCGGCCCCCATAAGATCAATGAACCCAGCTGATCGCTTGCGATCAGCCGCCGCAGAAGTTTGCCGGGTGCCAGCAGGTGCTGTTGGCCAACCACCTCGTCCAGCCCGCGAGGCCGCATGCGCTCGGCCAAGGGACGGCTGCTGGAGGTCTGGGTGGCCTGGTTGAAAAGATCATCCATGGGGTGAGCTTGCTCCTTTTTGTTGAACTGCCCGAATGTAGCATGACCGCGGCTTGGCGACAAGCGTGTAAGTTGTTGAAAGTGATAGACTTTGGGCCTTGGACTGTGGTATCTGATGAGCGGATTATACGGATTTGGCGCGCTCAGAACGGAGACTGCCCTTGATACGCACTGTTGGTATTTATGCCAAAAAAAATCACCCGGCCGCGCCGCAACTGGTCGATGAAATCTGTCAGCAGTTGCAGGCTGCAGGCGTTGCTTTTTTGCTTGAACCCTGGTTGGCTGAGACGCTGAAGCCGAATACACCGGTTGACGAGAAAGACATCCCCCGCCAGGTTGAGTTGATCCTTGTGCTGGGTGGCGACGGCACCCTCATTTCGGTGGCGCGGAAGGTCAATGGTCTGGAAGTGCCGATTCTCGGCGTTAATCTGGGCAGCCTGGGTTTTTTGACCGAAATTACCCGGGCTGAATTGCCCGATCTCCTCACGGCGGTGCTGGCGGGCAATTACGCGATTTCAAGCCGCATGATGCTTGATGTGACTATTTTGCGCTCGGGCCAACGGGTCGAGTGCCATACCTTGCTTAACGACGCGGTGATTAATAAAGGCACTCTGGCGCGAATTATTGACATGGAAACCCGCGTTGATGGTGAATATCTAACAACCTTCAAGGCCGATGGTCTGGTGGTCAGCACGCCGACGGGCTCTACCGGCTACAACCTGGCGGCGGGTGGTCCAATCATCTATCCGGGGATCAACAGCCTGGTGATTACGCCCATCTGTCCCCACATGCTCACCAACCGGCCTTTGATTGTTTCGAGTCGCGCAACGATTTCCGTGGATATCAACTTCGCCGACGACGTCGTTTATTTCACCGGCGATGGCCAGGTTGGTGCCAGTTTGCGGCCTGGTGACCGCATTGAAATCTGTCGCTCTAAAGCCCGTACTCTGCTCATAAAAAGCCCGCACCGCGATTATTTTGAAATTTTACGCACCAAATTAAGCTGGGGGGAACGTTGAATCCAGCGTTGGTTTTATCCTGAAAACGGCTGTTGAAACCACGGAAGACACGAAAAGACCCGGAAAATTACAACATGACAGCCAAACAGTCATTCTCCAAACAGGGTACACCATGCAAGTTGCATATCTTTCTGATTTGGTGTGTGTTTTCCATGGTTAACTGCTTTTTCTAGGTTTATTCTTATGTTGACCGAACTGATTATTCATAATTTCGCAATTGTCGAAAAACTTCAGGTGGCGTTTCATCCGGGTTTCAATGTGTTAACCGGCGAAACCGGCGCGGGCAAGTCCATCATTATCGACGCCGTTAACCTGTTGCTGGGCGGGCGCGCGCGCGGCGAAGTTATTCGTAACGGTACCGAAGAAGCCCGCGTTGAGGCAATATTTGACGTTGGCGCCAATCAGCTCCTGCGCGAACGCTTGCGTCAGGCCGAACTTGAAGATGGTGACGAGTTGCTGGTGCGGCGCATCATCGCGCGCAGCGGCAAAAACCGTATTTTTGTCAACGGCACCCCCATAACTCTCAATCAGTTGCGTGAATTGACGCCGCTGCTGGTGAATATTTATGGTCAGCATGAACACCAGGGGTTGCAACAGGTCGAAACTCACCTGCCGTTGCTCGATAATTTCGCCGGTTGTCAAAATGCCCTCGAAGCCTATCGGGCCGCCCATCGCGGTTATTCCGACCTTGCCCATCAACTGGAACAGCTCGCACAGAGCGAGCGCAACCGTCGGCAGCGTCTCGATATCCTCAATTTTCAACGTCAGGAAATTAGCGCTCTTGGGGTTGAAATTGGAGAAGATGATGAGCTGGAGCAGGAGCGCAAACTGCTGCGTCACGCCGGGCAACTGGCAGCGGCCAGTCAGGGTGGCTATGCCGCCCTCTACGCCGAATCGGGCGCGGTTTGCGAACAGCTAACGGCGGTCATCGCGGGCCTTGAGCGCCAACGCGACATTGATCCACTGCTCGGAGATCTGGCCGACAGTCTTAATTCCGCCTTGTTGAGCATCGAAGACATCGCCATACAGCTGCGCGACTATGCCGAGAAAATCAGCTTTGAACCCCAACGCCAGCAGCAGGTTGAAGATCGTCTGGCCCAGTTGACCAGCCTCAAACGTAAATATGCCCCCACCTTGGCAGAACTCCTCGCTTATTTGCAACAAATTGATGCCGAGCTGGATGGCCTGCAAAACCTTGACGAAAAAAAAGCCGAGCTCAATCTCCAGTTGAACAAAGCCGAAGCCGAGGTGCGTGCCGCAGGTATGCTGTTGAGTGCTAGACGCCAGGCTGCGACAAAACAACTGCAACAGGCTGTCGAAGCCGAATTGAGTGGCCTGTCAATGCCGCGCGCACGCTTTGAAGTGCGTTTGCAGGCGCTTAACCAGTTTGGTCCCGATGGCCTGGAGCGCGGCGAATTTTACCTGGCAGCCAATCCGGGCGAACCGGCTCAGCCCCTGGCCCGGATTGCCAGCGGTGGTGAACTGTCCCGCATCATGCTGGCCCTGCGCCGCAGCATTCCCGAAGGCGATAGTGTCCGCACCCTGATCTTCGATGAAGTCGATGCCGGCATCGGCGGCGAAGCCGCCACCGCTGTGGGTGAAAAAATCTGTCGCCTGGGCGCCAGCTTGCAAGTGCTCTGCGTGACTCACTTGCCCCAGGTTGCAGCCTTTGGTCATCATCATTTTGTCGTCGAAAAGCAGCAAACCGACGACCGCACCCGCACCCGCCTCACCCTCCTGACCGGCGAAACCCGCATCCGCGAAATGGCCCGCATGCTCGGTGGCGCCCAGATCAGTGAACGCACCCTGGAACACGCCCGCGAACTTTTAGCGCATTCAAAGGTTTGAAGATTTTTGTATTGGGAATTGGCTGACTTTGGACAAAGAGAGCACCCCCGACGAATCGAGGGGCCATTTCTTCTTGTGAAGGCCGGAATCGAATAATTCTTCTAAGGCCTTGATCTAAATGGGTTTACCAACTTATTGAAAGCAAAATAACCCCGAAATCTACCCCGAGAAAGAGGTGATTCTAGTGTTTTCCGTGGGCTCTTTATCTGCTTTATCTGCCCGATCAACAAGCTCCTTCGAATAAAAGCTTTTTTCCGGCTGGCCGAAGAGAAGGCGCAGCAACTGCTGCTGTGTTTTGGTGAACAGCGCATCGCTGATGCTGAATGTTTTTCTGTCAGTGTTTCCCATATTGGGAACTATATAACCCAAAATGGGATAATACACGCAGGTTTTTCCCTGTGCAGATTCTCGCCAGGGAGCTCGACGAGACATCGTATCTCGCTGCGACTTTAAGCATCGGTTCTGACCAGACAAGCTTGTAGAGTGTTTCTCGGTCGAGAGGTCTTGGAGGGGTGGAGTCGGTGGTGGTTTCGTCAGGTACGTTGTTCTGTTCTTCGGACA
>Ga0210028_1000194_pt1 | contig 51498 bp, 44 predicted proteins | sample CryGeymeta201513_FD_185468 | JGI IMG/M metagenome (GOLD analysis project Ga0210028, IMG submission 185468) | Groundwater microbial communities from Crystal Geyser aquifers in Utah, USA - Crystal Geyser metaG 2015-13 (SPAdes) (version 2) | ecosystem: Environmental > Aquatic > Deep subsurface >...
CCAAAATTTCCATGTTAAACCTGCAACGGCAATAACATTCTCATTTCTTGCAGGGAAATAAGGTTCGGTAGCGCTTGGATCATTTCCGGCAGCAGCAACTAATAAACATCCTCTATCATAAGCAAAAGCTAAAGCATCACTAATTGCAGTTAATTCTTCCACTTTGAAACTCATATTTATTATTTTAACCCTGTTAAAAGCCGCATAAAGAATTGCATCATCTACGGCATCACTATAAATGATTGATGAGTCCGGATTATCTTTTTTAATGACTCTTAAAGCCATTATTTGCGCGCCTTGCAAAGCCGTTCCCCAACCACCGGCAACACCAGCAACGCCAACACCATTATTAGTTCTTGCAGCAATAATCCCTGCCACATGAGTGCCATGATTTTCGTAAATATAATCTGGTCTGGGATCTTCATCCATTTCAACAAAATCATATCCCAAATTAGTCCATTTATTATTGAACAACTCAATATGATTATAAAATATAGGCTCATCTATAACTGCAACAATAACACCAGTACCTTTATTATTAGAAAGGTCCCATCCTTCCAAAGCATTTATATCCGGTCTTGTAGCGTGATTTAAATGATATTGATATGAGAAAGAGGGGTCATTAGGTGCTGAAAGAAGTTCGCCAAATGAATTGACTTCAACTTTTTCAAAAATGCCTTCACTGACGAAAGAATTATACATTGAAATAAAATCCGAATTTTCTGGTAATTCTAAATCAATATACCCAAGGATATTTTTTCTTAAAATTTTAATATCGAATTTTTTGTTCAGTTTATTAAGATTTTCTACCAACGATTCATTCTTAAGTTTTACCGTAATTGATCGTGTATTAACTTCAAACTTACCGTCAGTTTTAAAATTAGATGTGTACCATTTATTGTTTTCTTTAAAATAAGATTTATTCCCCAACAAGAATTTTTCAGACTGAGCTTTTATATTAAAAAAAATTAAGACTACTAACATAACAAAAAGAATATTTTTCATAACTACTCCATTAATTTTTACATCCAAAGTTGTTATTTTAATTTTAGATTATCACTTTTATATAAAACCTGTTGGGTAGTTTTGGTGACTGTTTGAAAGGTTGAATGATTGAATGAGTTTTTGTACAAAAACTTCGGAAGTTTCATAATGGAGAAGAAGCAGTGGGAAGAATACATTTATCTGCATCTTTCCCTTCCACCGCCGCAGAGAGAGAAAAAGAAAAAGAGAAAGAGAGAAAGAGAGAAAGAGAGAGTAAATACCGTGCCAAACCATGTTTAGAAACATTTCCAAATTTCCTTTCAACGGCAAATCTATGACAAACAAATGTTAAAGTCAAATAAATTTTTAACAGCTCATTTTATCGCATTGCCCATTAATCAATAAGCAATTGTTAGTCCCCTTTATACAAAGTTTTTTTTACCGACAACCGTTAATAACCTGTGGCACAGACTATAAATTTGCATTACTGCCGACAATAAATGCCGGCTATTTTAAATACAGCATCTTTTTTGTTTGAGTGAAACCACCTGCACGTAGTTGATAGAAATAAAATCCACTGGGTAGAGACGGGGCATGCCCCGTCTTTACATTAAATTCAACTTTAAAAACTCCCTCAGATTTTTCTTCATTCACTAAAGTTGCAACTTCATTTCCCAGAATATCAAAAACTTTTAATGTCACCTTACCGCCAACTGCCAACTGCCAACTGATGACTGTACTCGGATTAAACGGATTCGGATAATTCTGCAATAATCCAAATTCGAGCGGAGTCGAGACTTCATTCTTAATATCAGAAATAATAAATATCGCCGGATCGGGAATTCCATCTCCATTTAAATCTGGAGAAATTGTAGCAAGATTTTTCAAACTATCAGGTCCGGCATCGCCGTTGGTATCATCATTGTTCGGGGCGGAATCTCCGGCTCCGTAATCCAAACCTCCGGCAATTAACCCAACAATTTTTACCACAACATTCTTGGGGATTACTCCTGCGCCCAAACTGTAAATATCATTCCAGGAAATTGCCAGCTCTGCGCCGCGTCCATTGTTTCCGCGTTTGCCGTTCATCTGCTTTGAAATATCTTCGGCGGTTTTACCAATAATTTTGAACAGCGAAGGTGCGGTGTGGTAATAATCAGCAATAAAAAAATCGATGGAATCTTCCGATGTAAACCGGAAATTCTTTTGGTAATCTCCAACGTAACCGGACTTTGAATTGAAGTTTGTAATTCCTCCGGCGATGCCCGCATTAATGTACAACATCATCGTATTGTATTTATCATTTAAGACATAATCAACGCCGAGGTAGAGCGAATCGGAATCCCACGTTGCGTACAAACCGATCAATTCATTATCAAGCGAATCTCCGTTCCAGAAACTATCGGTATCGGAATCAGCAACAACAAGCCATTTATCCAGCCAATCGGAAGCGCTAACTTCAACATTGCCGTCAATCGTCGGTTTGCCGTAAGTAGCGATGCTGTCATCAACATTTTCTTTTACCTGAATTGAAAAAAGAGTAGAGTCAAAAGCTCCTTTCCCATCGGTAACTTTTAAATGAACGGAAAAGAATCCTGTATCGGTTACAGAAGGAGTTCCGGTAAGTAATCCGTTTTGCTGATTAACATTTAACCACGAAGGAGATTCAGCAAAGAAAAAGTAAAGTGAATCTTTATCTTGGTCGGCAGCGTGAGCTTGATATTCAAATCGTGTTGTCGCTTTCAAAGTAGTGTCTTTAACGGCTTCAATCTTTGGAGGAAGATTGTAAACAACAGAAAGTTTGAATGTATCAACCGCAAACAATCCTTTTGGATCGGTAACGGAAATAATGACGGTTGATTTTCCGGTATCTGCAAACGCAGGAGTTCCGAAAAGTTTTCCGCTGTTATCAAGTTGCAGCCAGGTTGGTTTTCCTTTTGCAGAAAAGGTGAGCGATTTATCATTCAAATCTGAATAACCAATCTGATGAACAAACTTAGAATTTGTGTACGCAACTTGATCGGGAATGTTTTCAATCACCGGAGAATAATTAATTGTATCAGTTCTCGGAATAAAAACCGCATACCCGCGCGGCGGCGCCCAAAGTTGAACGCGCCCATCAGCTTGCGCTAATTGATTATCAGCTAAACCGGCAAAATCTTTAAACGTTTCATTCGGATGATTTGAGTTTACCCAAACACCTCTCCACTGAGTAGGACTATCATTGATCAGTAAAAATACTTGTGGTTTTCCATTACCTCCATCCCGCCGCGCAACGTACAAATCGCTTGAAGAATTTGCATTCTCTACAATGAACCAGGGATTAAGCGCACCCCCTTTTGTGGTTCCACCGGCAAGAAAATTTTGGCGAATCCAGATAAGCGTATCAATTTTTCCACTGTAGCCGTAATCAAAATAATCTTTGAAGAAAACCGTCGGTCGTCCTTCGGCAAAAAGAATGTAGGCGTAACCTAATTGTTTATCAGTCAAAACCGGATCGTGCCCGCTGTCTATGCTTCCGTCAAAACCGATGCGGTCAAAGTCGTGATTTTCAATAAAAGTATTTACATCAAATCCCGAAACGCCCGAATTTACAAGTCCGGCACCGTACAAAGTATTTACATCGAATGAACCGGTGGTATTGTTGCACAAATCTTTTAAAGTGTATCGCAGCGGGAAATCGAACATGGAAACTTTTGCGCCGTTTACATTCTGCACTTGATTTAACCAACTGCCAATGTCGCTGTTATCGCTCCACAATTCGGCAACGGCATAATCATAACTGCCAACTCCTTTTAGCCAAGCAGCCATAAAATCGGGATCAATTGATTTAACGGCGTCAAGACGAAAGCCGTCGAACTTCATTGTTTCGCGGAGATATTTTCCCCAGGCGATAAGACTATCGCGCACACTTTTTTTGTTATGATCGAGCCAATCGCCAAAACGGAAAATCGGATCAACTTGTGTAAACAAAGGATCAACCCAGCAATTTTCTGAATTGGGATAAAATGATGAGGCATCCTTTTTGAATCGCCCGGAACCGGCGGGATAATTAAAAAGCAAATAAGCGGAATCAGAAACAATTTTATTACCATTTTTGATTGGAATACACTCATAAGGAATTTTCTCTTCGCCTCCCATCATGTGGCGAAGGACGGCATCAGCGTAGACTTTTATTCCCGCATCATGAAAAGATTTTATCGAATGTTCCAATTCGCCTCTACTGCCAAAACGGGTTTCGCGCGAACCTTTCTGGTAGAACTCTCCAAAGTCGTAATGGTCGTAAGGATCGTAACCCATAGAAGCGCCGCCGCCTGCGCCTTTTACGGGAGAAGGAAACCAGATCGCGCCGAATCCGGCTGAACCTAAACGGGGAGCCAGGTTTGCAAGTGAATCGTACCAGATTCCGCCGTCAGGTGAATTCCAATAGAAACCTTGCAGCAGTACATCAGATTTTGGATTTGAAGTTTGACTAAACCCCATCGCTTCAAATAATAGTACTAAAAGTAGAACCGTTTTCTTCATGCTAATTCCTCGTAATCGCCTTTTTATTCGGAAAGAATATTTTTGTTATGTTTGTAAAAAGTTTAATTCAAAATTAAGAGATTTATTTCTTTGAACAAGAAAAGAATTTGTAAGTGTGCGTAAAACATGGCGCGGCAAGCTGCAAGGTTGATGGCTGATTTTTAATGGATGATGGAATCCAGAAAACTTAAACAGTTATACTATCGCATGACAAAATCAGAACAATTAGCAGGCAGAAAACAGAAGATAGTGTGCAATTGAGACATTCAACCATTCTTAGTGCGGCATAGCCGATAACAAAAGTTTTTTTACTATCAGTGAGGATACTTTGGAGATAAGAAATATTTATTCCCAATGGGAATGTAAGTTGTTGGTGGATTTCTTGTTTATAAAGATTCAACCCGCCAGAGTCGGGTTGCAAAAGAAATCCCAGAGGGATTTTATATTTGTAATAAGAACAAAAGAAGAAAAAAAGGAATCCCATCGGGATTCAATATTTTTTAATTTTGTTTCATGTAAAAAGAAAATAGAAAACAATTAAAAAAATCTTGATCACTAATTATAAAATGACTCCTCATCAAGCGTTAGAAAAATATTTCGGTTATAAAAAATTTAGACCCGGTCAGGAAGAAATTATTAAAGAAATTCTTGCCGGTAACCACGTACTCGCGGTTCTGCCAACCGGTGCGGGGAAATCTATTTGCTATCAAATCCCGGCGCTGATTTCGGAAAACTTTTCGGTTGTCGTTTCTCCTCTCATCGCTTTGATGAAAGACCAGGTTGACGGGCTTAATAGAACGGAAATGATTTCAGCCTTTATTAACAGCTCGCTTGAGTATTATGAGATTGAAAGAATCTTAAAAGAAGTTTCGTACGGAAAAATTAAGTTGCTTTACGTTGCGCCGGAACGGTTTGAAAATCTTTACTTCGCAGAAAAGATAAAGCAGCTTAACCCTAACTTTGTATTTGTTGATGAGGCGCATTGTATTTCTGAATGGGGACACAACTTTCGCCCAAGTTACCGGAAGATAAAAGAGTTTCTCACTTTTTCCGGAGTAAAAAAGATCGCGGCGTTTACGGCAACGGCAACACCGGAAGTCCGGGATGATATTCTTGTACAACTTGGACTTAAAGAGCCAAAAGTTTTTGTACGCGGATTTGAGCGGGAAAATCTTTCCATTCAAGTTATCCAAACAAAAAAGAAAGATGAAAAAGTTGTTGAACTGATTTCTCTTTACAAAACTCCGGCGATCATTTATACTTCTTCCAGAAAAAAAGCTGAAGATGTTTCACAAGTTTTATCATTGTATAAAATTAAAAATTCGTTCTATCACGCGGGACTAACGTCAGCTCATCGGAAAAGAATTCAAGAAGAATTTTTAGAGAGTAAAACTCCTGTTATCATTGCCACCAATGCATTCGGAATGGGAATTGATAAAAAAGATATCCGCCTCGTCATCCATTACAATATGCCGGGAACGATCGAAAATTATTATCAGGAGATCGGCAGAGCAGGCAGAGACGGCAAACCTTCAACGGCAGTTTTATTGTTTGAGTCGAACGATTCTTCAATTCATCAATATTTTATTCAATCTTCTTATCCTGATAAAGAACTGCTGCAAAAGTTGTATGATGGGCTTTGTACTTACGGCAAAGTGAAAATCGGTGAGGCACGAGATGCGGAAATCCCGATAAATTTTGAATATCTTTCTTCGTTTGTGAAGAAAGATTTTTCCAAAGGATTGCTGATGGCGGCGATTAAAATTCTTGAGGAAGCCGGACATCTAAAATTTATTTCTGATTTTGAACGGCAAAACTCTCTTCAAATTATTATTGATTTGGAACATCTAAAGAATTACACCAAGTATTTGAAGTCTCCTCAGAAAAAAGAATTAATCGTTTTCTTGTTACGGAAATTCGGTTCATCTCTCTTCACTTCAAAAATTAATTTTTCTCTTCAAGATTTTGCCCATGAACTGAGCGCCTCAACCGATGAGATTGATAATGCGTTGCTTTCATTGCAGCACAGCGGAATCCTTGAATACACAAAGCCGCTCGGCAGAGAAAGTCTTTTCTTGAAAGGACCGCGTGTTGAAAGTTCGAAGCTCAACATCAATTATATGAAGTTGAACCAAGCATACTTTCACGCGCAAAAAAAACTTGAGCAGATGATTGATTTTGTTTATTCAAAAGAATGCAGATTTAAATTTATCTTAAAATATTTCGGCGAGGACGTTACCGGCTACAAATGCAACAAGTGCGATGCGTGCGTAAACAAAGACACACTCCCGGAATCCACTCTTGATTATTTACGCGAAATTCTTTTGAGAACTGCGCACGAAATGGAGCTTGGTGCAACTGAAACTCAACTTGTTTCAATTCTTTCCGGCTCTTCTAAAGCGGCAAACCTAAAAACTGTTTCCACGTTCGGCGTTTGTTCGACATTTTCAAAACAAGATATTATCACGGTTGTGCGGCACTTAATTGATACGGAAGATTTACAAAAGGACACAAAACAATTCAAGAAGATTTTTCTTACCAATAAAGGGAAACAGTTTCTTCTTCAAAAAGGAATCGTCGTTCCAACTGAAGAGCCTCAGGATTACGAAAAGAATTTAGAGTTGTTCCATCTTTTAAAAGAAGAACGAGATAAAGCGGCGCTCAAATTCGGGCAGCCAAAGTATATTGTCTGCGGTGATGATGTTCTGCGCGAGCTTGCAGAGATAAAACCTGTCACTCATTTTGAGATGCTGCAAATAAAGGGATTCAATCAGCGGATGTTCACTAAACTTGGAGCAGCTTTTTTAGAAATTATTGAAGGAATTGAAGCGAACGATTCCACTTTGTTCAGTGAAATCAATACAGGGAAGCGTTCTTTGCCTTCATCTATCACCGAAACTTATCAGTTAATTCAAAAAGGATTTACATTAAAAGAAATTGCGCAAACAAGAAAACTTGCCGAGCCGGTAATTTCAATGCAGGTAGAAACCATTTTGGAATATTTCCCCGACACCGATATATCCGCTCTCTTGTCAGAAGAACTTTTTCAACAAATTTCTTTACAAGTAAAAAAGGGATTTTCAAATTTAAAGGAATTAAAAAAGCGGCTTCCCGAGTTTATCAGTTACGCTGCTATAAGAATCGTAATTGCGAAGATGAAGACGATTGTTTGAGGAAAGTAAGCTGGAATCTTGTAGTCTGAATGACTGAATGTTTGTATGACTGAATGAAATCCAAAACAATCATTCATCCATTCAGCTTCATTCAGTCATTCCGTTAAAATTTTGTTGATAAATATTTTTATTAACAAGTATCGTCACGGCAGATTTTTACAACTTACTTGATCCTTCTTTTTTTCTGCTGTCCTTCCAAATTCTCCATCACTTTGCCGAAAAACTCCGCCCACTTTTTCGGGTCCCCGTTATATTCGTTAATTGTGGAGAGATATTCTTCCTCTGTAACCGAATATTTCTTATAGAGTTGTTCCCGAATCTTTATTGATGAAGCAACATCATTTCCGAGTGAATCTTGAGCAACCAAGTAATCAGTATACAATTTTATAAATGTATCTTGCTCAATAGTTTTCACGTTAGTAGCATAAAAGACAAATGCCGCGAATCCAATGGTGAGTGTGGCTAATAAAATAAACCAGAATTTCTTTTTTGCCGTCATCTTTTTTACATTTTCCGGCTTGCTTCAAAAAGAATTTTCTTTTCACGTTCGGTTAAATTTTTATAACCTGACAGGCTGATCTTGTCTAAAATTCTATCAATATCTTCTTGAGTAACATCGCTTTTCTCTTCATTCAGATCGCGAAAAGTTGCATCTTCAATATCAGCCCCAGTTTTCTTGAACGGATTTTTAAACGAAGATTTCTGAAAAACATCTCTTTGGGAAGTCAAACCTCTGCGTGCATTTCCAAAAATCTCCTTAAAGCGAACTGTTGAATCTTTATCAAAAAGGATAAACAAAAATCCGACTAACGCACCACCCAAATGTGCAAGGTGAGCGACTCCGCTTCCAACACTGTCAACCGCAAGGAATTCAAACACAACCATGAACGCAATAAAATATTTAGCTTTAACAGGAATAAAGAAATAGAGAAAAATCAATCTATCAGGAAAGAACATTGCGAAGGCGATCATCACACCGTAAATAGCGCCTGAAGCGCCGATCGTTGGAGCCAAAGCCCCGGTTAAAACGGGAGAAAGAAAGAGATGCAAAAGTCCCGCGCCGATCCCGCACGCTAAATAATAAATTAAGAATTTCTTTGAGCCCCACGTATTTTCAATTTCAGCTCCGAACATCCAGAGGGCGAACATGTTAAATAAGATGTGAGAAAATCCGCCGTGTAAAAATTGGTAAGTGATAAGCTGCCAAACCTGGAATCCGTATCCAAGCGGCATCAACGCGAACCAATGAATAATAACCTGCTCTGCAGGCACACCGTTGAACACAATATTCTGCATCATCGCCATCAACAAAAAAATTGCGCCGTTGATGATGAGCAGATTTTTAATTACCGGGGGAAATAATCCAAATCCGCCAAATCCGCTCGGACGATAATAATCTCTGTTGTATAAACCCATTAATCTCTCTTTATTGTTTTTAGTTGTCAGTAGTCAGTCCGCCGCAGCGGATCATTTTTCAGTATCTTATTACTCGTGATCGGGCTCTTGATCTTAATCGTACTTGTCTCATTCATAGTAAATAATGAATAACGAACAAGGAATACTGAATTTCGAAAAAATACTTTATCATTCGTCATTCCTTGTTCAATATTCGATATTCATATCAAACTTTTTGACTAATTCTTAATCATTCAACGCTTCAACGCCGGGAAGGACTTTTCCTTCGAGGAATTCCAACGAAGCGCCGCCGCCTGTAGAAACGTGCGAAACTTGTTTCTCGAGTCCGGCTTTTGCAATTGCTGCGGCAGAATCTCCGCCGCCGATAACAGTTATTGCACCTTTTGCCGTTACTTCAGCTAACACTTCCGCAATGGCATTTGTTCCTTTGGCAAAATTGTCAAATTCAAAAACGCCCATTGGTCCATTCCAAACGATGGTTTTTGAATTTCTAATTGCTTCGCTGAATAACTTAATAGATTCCGGTCCAATATCCAACCCCATTTTGTCAGACGGCATTTTATTAACTTTAACGACTTCTTGAGGAGAATCGTTCTTAAATTCCGCTGCAACCACAACATCAACCGGAAGAAGGAATTGTAATTTTTTTGTTTTTACTTTTTCAAGCAATTCTTTTGCAAGATCGACTTTTTCCGCTTCAAGCAAAGAGGTTCCGATTTCCCAGCCTTGCGCTTTGTAAAAAGTATAAGCCATTCCGCCACCGATGATGAGTGTATCAACTTTATCAAGCAGATTGTTTATCACATCTATCTTGCCGGAAATTTTTGCTCCGCCGAGAATTGCGCAATAAGGACGCTCCGGATTCCCGACAGCTTTTCCCAAATAATTTAATTCTTTTTCCATTAAGTAACCTGCAACCGAAACCGCAAGAAACTTAGTTACACCTTCTGTTGAAGCATGCGCGCGGTGTGCGCTTCCAAAAGCATCGTTCACATAAATATCGCCGAGTTCCGCAAGCTGTTTTGCAAATGCGGGATCGTTCTTTTCTTCTTCTTCATGGAAACGCAAATTTTCTAAAAGAAGAACGTCGCCGCTTTTCATTTCGTTTACTTGCGCTTTTACCGCTTCGCCGATGCAGTCTGAAGCGAGTTTAACTTCCTTGCCGAGAAGTTCGGAAAGTTTTTTTGCTGCGGGAGCCAAACTGTATTTTGGATTTACTTTCCCTTTCGGTCTGCCAAGGTGACTCATTAAAATTGCTTTGCCACCTTCGGCAATAATTTTCTTTATTGTCGGAAGCGATTCTACAATGCGTTTGTCGTCTGTTACGTTTAGATTTTCATCTAACGGAACGTTAAAATCTACGCGAACGAGCACGCGTTTATCTTTTAATTCTATATGGTCAATGGTCCTTTTTTTCATTTCATCCTCAATTTTTTATTAATTGCACCTGCAAGTTACGGAAAAGGGAGAAAATATGAATCTAATAATTCTTCTTGCCATTGGTTTTCTCTTCCCCTAAGTTTGTAGCAAACAATTGAACGGAAAGCGGGATTGAAAAGTTGTACCCGCTCTTCTACTCACGAATAAAAATCGTAGTGGCTCATTTATGAAAAAATTCTTTCGCTTCATTTTCTTCTCCCTTTTCTTTTTTGCTGCGGGAATGTTTGCACAAGATAGTCTTTACCTGCAATCCATATTCCATGGTGAAAATGACAAGGATCAATTTGGAGTTGTTGCAAATGTCGGCGATGTAAACGGTGACGGTTTTGAAGACCTGATGATTGGCGCACCTGGTGCTTCGCGTAATCTCTATACTGACCCACCTACAAGAGGATATGCTAAATTGTATTACGGTGGCACTGTCTTTGACACTATCCCCGATATAACTTTTAACTATTATGGAGCTTTTACAACCTTTGGGGCTACTATTGCCGGAGATGGTGATCTTAATGGTGATGGGTATGATGATTTTGCTATCGCCGATCCAACATACGGAAGTTATCAGGTGGGAAAAGTCTATGTCTTCTTTGGAGGTCCACAGTTAGATACAATTCCAGATGTAGTCTTAACGCTTAATCCCAACAAATATTTTTATACACGCTTCGGTTTAGCAATGACTATGAACGGTGATATTAACCATGACAAATACGATGATCTTGTTGTTGGGGCAGCTTATGATGATTGGGATAGACATGGAGAAGTCTTTATATATTTTGGCGGAACACAAATGGATGCTGAAGCCGATATAAACTTAATATGTAAAACGCCACTTCAAGAATTTGGACTTTACGTTGATTATGCTGGAGATGTTAATGAAGATTTTATTGATGATTTAGTAGTAGGTTCTTATCCTCTTGAAAGTGATACAACAACATTTATTTTTTTTGGTAATAAAAACCTTGATATTGGATTCCATAACAGTTACGCATTTACCTCACCCGTGCAGGGCATAATTACATCGTTAGGCGATATTAATGGAGATGGGTATTCTGATTTTGCCGTTGGCTCACATCTTTTTGCCGCACCAATAAAAAATGGTCACTTAATTGAAATCTTAATCGAAAATCCCGATAGTATTAATTATACAATAAAAGCAAGATGTCCGGATCTAAATAAAGACGGCTATGAAGAAATACTTTGCTCCTCTTCAAAAGCAAGAGAAGAAAATGTATTAATTATCTTTGGTGGGAATAAACCATCTTTAACAAATGCCATTATTTTCAAGGACCCTGATGATAAGATCGGATTTGGAAGACACATTACATCCTGTCCAAAACTTCTTAATGATACGACGATTTCAATTATCATAGGTGATACAGAAACTTATGATTATAATACTCACGGTACGGGAAAGGTTATAATTTATAATGACAAACTTATAACAGGAGTTGCAAATGATGAAAGTAGCGTAAAAAATATTGATTTTACCCTTTCACAAAATTATCCTAACCCTTTCAACCCCTCAACCCAAATACAATATGCTCTTCCAAGCACAAGCAACGTAATTGTAACGGTTTATAATTCTCTCGGGCAAATCATAAAAGTATTTAACGAAGGAACTAAAGAAGCCGGAAACCATAACATTACTTTCAACGGAGAGGGACTTTCTTCCGGCATTTATCTCTACAGCGTTAATTCTGTTTCCATAGACGGCAAACAAAACTTTACCGCCGCAAAGAAAATGTTGCTGCTCAAGTAGAATTTGACAAGTTCTTGTAGTATTTGTATATAAACCAGAAAAACCTCCGACGTTTTGAAAACGTCGGAGGTTTCGTGCTAAATTTTATTCAAATTTTGGCAATTCTGCTGTTTTAGCGTAAAAACGAACAATGTTTCACTTAAAAATGGTTATGCTGCATTAAAAAATGCCAATGTCACGTTTGAAATTGGCAAAACTCCTCTCGAAATCGTTAAAACTATTTTTTATTTCGCTAATCTTCATTCAAAAATGCTAAAACGCTTTTTTAATTCGCAAAGCGCCGGTTAAAATTGCCAAACTTTTTTATTAAATGGCAAATCTCCGTTTGAAAACGTTAAAACTTCATTTCATTTGGCAAATCCTCAGGTAAAACCGGCAAACTTTATCTCAGCAGGTTATTACTGTAACACAGAATACTATTCTGTGTTACGAATTGGATAAAAAAATTCCCTTTGGGGATAACTCCAAAGGGAATCTTTTAACTAATCGAAAGTTAAAAAGCTTAACCGGATTTATTCGTTATTATCGCCGAAATCGGAAGAAACAAGAATTCTACCGCAATATTCGCAATAGTAAATCTTATCTTTTTTTCTGATCTCAATCTGCTTTTGTGAAGGAATAATTTTATGGCAGCCGGAACAAGCTGAACGGACAACCGTGGCAACCGCCAATCCTTTTTTAGCTTTGCGGATGCGAAGATAGGCAGCGTAATCGCCTTTCCGTATTTGCGGTTCAATTTTGGAGCGTTCGGCTAAATATTTTGCTTCTTCTTTTTCGTTCGACTTAATGATCCGGTCTAAGTCTTCTTCTTTTTCTTTTAATTCTTTTTTCAATTCATCTAATTGCGGAGTGATCTCATCAATCTCAAAGCTGAGTTTTTTGCTTAAATCAGCCATGGCATCATTCTCGGCGTGATGTTTTTTTACAAGGTCATCCGAGTGGTCAATTTCTTTTGTAAGTGCGTCATATTCTTTGTTATTTCTAACCGAATACAACTGGGCTTTAAATTTTTTTTGATTCTCTATTAGCCGCTCAATTTCTTCTTCATTTTTATTTCTTTTGACTATAGAACTTTCCTGTTCCTCTTCCTTCTCTGTGATGGTCCTTTGTATATTGTTAATTTGAGTTACCAGAGCCTGTACGTTAAGCGGCAAGTCTCCGCGAAGTTCTTCCAAATGATCAAGTTGGTTGTCAATCTCCTGGAGTTGGTAAAGTAGTTTAAGTTTGTTTTTCATAGCATCATTCTCCTTTAATTTATAAAAAATTTTATTGGATTAGTAGTTTTTCCGAAAAGAAAAACTTTTGAATTTTCTTTATTTATCTTTAGAAACTGTTCAAGACGTGATTTAAGCTCGGGCAGAATATGAATTTCGGTTTCATAATGTCCGGCATCAACTAACAAAATGTTTTTATTCGCATCATGAAAAGCGTGATACTTAATATCGGCAGTTATAAAAGCGTCCGCCTGTTTTGCAATTGCTTCTTTGAGCAATTCGCTTCCCGAACCTCCGCAAACTGCGACAGTGGAAACGGTTTTTCCTTTTCCCTCTGTAAATCTTAGAGTAGTTTTTAATTTTTTTGAAACATGCGCAAGAAATTGTTTTTCACTCATTGGTTTTACTAGTGAGCCGAGAGCTCCAAAACCGTATTTTAGGTTTTCATTTTTTAAAGGATAAATATCAAATGCCGGTTCTTCATAAGGATGAGTTGTTTTAATTGCTGAAATTGCTTTGCTTAGATTCCAATCATCAATTATAACTTCCAGTCGAATTTCTTCCGCCGTTTCGAATACTTTTTTCTTTCCAACGGCGGGATTTGAAAATTCTGAGCCTTGAAACGTTCCGATTCCGTTTCCTTTAAAACTACATCTTTTATATTCCCCTATTTCCCCGGCACCCGCTTCAAATAAAGCTGAAGAAACTTTTTCAACAGCATTTTCAGGCACAAATACTACCAGCTTCGATTGATTTTCTTTCTGATTAAGTAAAAATCGAATATTGATAAGACCTAATTTTTTAGCTAACGCAAAACTTACTCCGTCCTTCGTAAAATCTAAATTGGTATGAAAAGAAAGGAGCGTCTGGTTGTTTTTGAGAAGTTGTTCTGTGAGTCGGGAAGTGGTGTCGTGGTCTGGGTCAATTTTTTTTAAAGGTGAAAAGAGAAGCGGGTGATGCGAAATGATGAGGCTGCATTTCTTTTTCACCGCCTCGGAAAGAACCTTATCGGTTACTTCCAAACAGAGCATGAGATTGTCAACACTTCGGTTGAGCGACCCAGCCTGCAAACCGACATTATCTTTTTGCCATGCGATCTGCGGCGGTGCCCATCCTTCAATATATTTTAGTACCGAGTTAATATTCATATAAAAAAAAAGTGCACTTTTACGGAAAGTGCACTTAAATGTTGCAATGCTGATAAAGAGTTCTGATTTTTGACTTAACTATATGTGTCTTCAAATACCTGATTTTCATAAATTTCAAATACAATTTAAAAGAATCGGAGAAAACTACCAACTTTTTAACCTAAAAAGTTTGAGTATTATTTTCTACCCAATTTCCATCTTCTTTGATAAGTTCTATCAACTCATTGACAGCATTTTCTGAGACAATGTTCCGCCGGACAATTTCTTTTCCGCGATAGAGGGTGATTTTGCCGGGGCCGGAACCGACATATCCATAATCTGCGTCCGCCATTTCTCCCGGTCCATTTACAATACAGCCCATAATCGCAATTTTAACCCCTTTCAAATGTTCGGTACGTTTTCTGATTTTATCAGTTGTTTCAAGAAGATCAAAAAGCGTTCTGCCGCAGGAAGGGCATGCAATATAATCTGTTTTTGAGATTCGGACGCGCGAAGCTTGCAAAATTCCAAATAAGATTCTGATGCATTCTTTTGTCGAAATTTCCGGTGAAAAAACTTCAGCCCAAACGCCGTCACCGAATCCGTCAATCAGCAATGCGCCAAAATCAGTGGCTGCAAACAATCTAAATTCTTCAAGAGAAATGTTCTTGTAATTTCTTTTTATGATTACCGGATTTTTAATTTGATTCTTTACTAATTCAAAAAAGAAACGGCGTTGTTCAGCCATACCGTGCAAGTTCCCGGTTTCAATGATGAGAATTATCGAAGCATCATTTTTAATTTCGTTTAATGTTTCATTCGTCAAATCATTTAATGAAATGGAGACGAAGTTAAAAATTCCGGCTGAGTCTTTTTCTTTTTTATAAGAAAAGTAACTTTTGAAAAACGGGTAACACACTTGTTCCCCGCTTCGGGTGGGTAGAGGGACTTCTTTCCTGATTTCAAAATTATAAATCGTGCGTAAGCCGTTTGGAACTGCAAATGGGAGAGAGTTATTACCAAGATAAATAAAGTCGGAAGCCATATCGGTCATATTCCATTTATCAGATGCTTCATCATAAAAATATCCGATTGCATTTAGATCATTTTCTTTTTCAATTTTAGAAGAACTAAAATTTGAAATCACACGCGGCACATTGTTTCCGCCTATGCCGATCAATTCAAAAGTCTCTCTTCGTTTATAAGAAAAGGGATCACACGGATGCTCTTCAATATCTAAAACCGGTTGATGATTTTCTCTTCCTTTATATCGGTTCGCTAAAGAGATTGCAACGGGCGCTTCGTATTCCGGCGCTTCAGTTAATGAAACGCGGATAGTATCGCCAATTCCGTCTTCTAACAATGTCCCAATTCCAACTGCGGATTTTATTCTTCCATCCTCTCCATCGCCAGCTTCCGTTACGCCGAGATGCAGCGGGTAGTTCATTCCCTCTTCTTCCATTTTATTTATCAGCAAACGATACGCTTCAACCATAACTTGCGTGTTGCTCGCCTTCATCGAAAGAACGATTTGATGATAATTATTTTCTTCGCAGATACGCAGAAATTCCAGTGCAGATTCAACCATACCAAGCGGAGTATCGCCGTAGCGGCTTAGAATTCTATCCGAAAGCGAACCGTGGTTTGTCCCGATACGCATTGCCGTGCCGTATTCTTTACAAATTTTTACCAGCGGAGTGAAGCGTTCGTGCAGGCGTTCGATTTCTTCATCGTATTCTTTTTGTGTGTACTCAATCGTTTCAAATTTTTTCTTATCAACATAATTGCCGGGATTGACGCGAACCTTCTCCACAATTCTTGCTGCAAGTTCTGCCGCATTTGGTGTAAAATGAATATCAGCAATGAGCGGAATAGTATAGCCGCGCCGCTTTAATTCTTTTTTTATTTCGGAAAGATTTTGCGCTTCGTTTAAACTTGGCGCTGTTATGCGGACGTACTCACAGCCGGAGTTTACCATGCGGATGGTTTGCTCAACCGTGGCGAGGGTGTCCATCGTGTTCGTGGTTGTCATTGATTGAATGCGAATTGGATTATTCCCACCGAGAGGAAGATCGCCGATAAAAACTTCTCTCGTTTTATACCGGGAATAGTTTGTTAAGCTGTTACAATAGTTCATTTAATTAGGAATTAGGAATTACGAATTAGGAATTTAATTTTGTTAAAATTGCTTCGGCAAATTCTTCACTTGCACTTGCGCCATTTGCGGTTATAAAGTTTTTTCTTACTACAACACCCGCATCTTTATATTCCGCTCCGGCTTTAATAAGTTCCCCTTTATCATCGGGATAACAAGTCGCTGCAACATTTTTTAGAATTCCTGCGTTAGCTAATATTACCGGTGCTGAACAAATAGCTGCTGTAATCTTTTTCTTCTCAAAAAATTTACGGGCAATTTTGTGAAGGATTTGATTGCTCCAGTATTCTTTAACGCCGCTTCCGCCGATAAAAACAATCCCGCCGAAATTATTTTCATTGATGTTAAAAAAGGAAATATCATTTTTAACTTTTAATCCGTTTTTCCCTTCGCAAAAAGAAGCTGCGTTCGAAGCGATAAAAATTGTGCAGCCGTCTTTTTCAAGGATTCGTTTTGTTGTTAGAAATTCTATTTCGTTAAAATTCTTTTTCGGAAGAATAAAAAGAATGCTCTTTGCTATCATGGTTTTGTAATCTGTAAATGTCATAAAATTTGTAAGCAATATAATCTAAACCCTTGAAGTTTAAAACTCCATACTTTTGTCATGTTAGGAAATATTTACAAACCTTCTTAATATTGCCTCATCTTTTATAACCATAAATCCGAGGTAATTTTGAAATTCCTTTTCCCGCTTGTCGTTTTTTCTCTTCTCCTCCTTTCCGTAAATATTCACGCCCAAACAATTGTTGAAGATCAAGGGCTTAAAAGATTTGAACTTAGTGTGGAATTTGGAAGCGGTTCTGCTCTTGAGAACAATATGTTTAAAACTGAAATTGATAAAGTTCAAGCATCACCGGAACTTCTTTTTAATATTGCAATGCATGTTATTGTAGATGCACATCTTTCTTTCGGCTTCATTTTGGAGGGCTATTCGCAAACTATCCGCAATATTTCAGTTACCTCACCAGACGGACAAATGAAGAATGAAAACTTTGATTTTGCTTGCAATAATGTTGGCTTTGATGGTCGTTGGACTTTCTCAAAAGGAATCTTTGAACCATACAGTTTTCTATGTGTAAACCTGGTCAGCGGTTCTTTACAAAATAGTGATTTAGGAAAACTGTTAGTGGAAGGATTCAGCCTGGGTGGAGGAGTAGGAACAAAACTTAATTTCAGCGAGAGCTGGGCTGTTGCAATTGAAGCAATCGGATTTTTAGGAACGGCAAAGTGGCAGCAAAAGGTTTTTACTAATTCAACCGGAACAAGTTTTAATCCTTCAAGCGCCGATTTAACTCTGGGAATGGTCTATCGCTGGGGCGAGATATAATAATTTTTTGTAAAACCTCCGACGTTTTGGAAACATCGGAGGTTTGTAATAAATAATTGTATGTATAGAGAGCATAAACAGACCACCCCGATGGAGCTTAGAAGCAATGGTACCTCAAGGTGCTTTTTATTTCGCACATAATTCAGTACGTTTGTACGTACAAATATTAAGGAGTAGTTATGTACAACATACAAATAGACCAGGACATTCAGCCTCTTTCGGAATTTCGTTCAAAGGTTGCTTTTTACTTTGATAAAATTAAAAAAAACAAAAGACCTTTAGTTATTACACAAAACGGTAAAGGGGCGGCGGTGTTGTTAAACGTCTCTACCTATCAAGCTATGGTAGATAAAATTGAACTGTTGGAAGATATTAAACTGGCGGAAGAACAAATTGCCGGCGGGAAGGAAATAACCCATCACACGGTAAAACAAAAATTTGCTAAAAAGGGATAATGTGAAAATTGTTTGGTCGCCATTAGCGGTTGAACGGCTTGAATCTATCATTGCATATATTTCAAAAGATAATGCAACCGCAGCTCATAAAATGGTAGAAAGAATTATAAATAAAGTAGAGTCGTTATCAGCATTTCCGGAACGAGGAAGAAAAGTACCGGAAATAAATAGAGAAGAAATCCGCGAAGTTTTTGAAGGGGAATACCGGTGGATATACCGTCTCCCATCTAAAAAAGTTTTTGTTTTAACAATACGAAATTTCAAACAACTTTTATCCTCTCATGATTTAGATTTTAAGGAGAATGAAAAATGAAACTAAGTTATTATCCCGAAACCGATTCACTTTATATTGATTTATCGGAGGAAAAAAGTGTTGAAGCCAAAGAAGTGGCAGAAGGAATTATTGTAGATTTTGATGAGACAGGCGCCCTTGTGGGGTTTGATATTGATCATACCAACAAAGTTGTGAGCTTACAAAAATTAGAATCTGATTCGATGCCCGTAAAATCATTTGCGATTGCTTCATAACAGAACTTGTTGAATAGGTAGAAGAAACAGACCGCTCCGATGGAATTTAAAAGTAAGATGAAATAACCTGCCACAGCATGAAATTTTTTATATTTGTTTATGAGAATTTCAGAAGCACAAATAGAACAAATAAGAATTTCAGCAGATATTGTTGATGTAATTTCTTCACACGTACAGCTGCGGAAACGGGGAAAAAATTTCATTGGACTCTGTCCCTTCCACAATGAAAAAACTCCTTCGTTCACGGTTAGCCAGGATAAACAAATATTCCATTGTTTCGGTTGTCATTCCGGCGGGAATGTTTTTAAATTTTTGATGGAGTACAAAAAAATATCGTTTGTAGAATCCATTCAAGAAATGGCTGCCGAGCTTGGCATTACGCTCGAATACGAAAATCAGAAGAGTGAAGCAGAGCAGAGTGAAACGGAAATCCTTTACGACATTAACACTTCGGTTGCAAAATTTTTCAGCGACAATCTTTTAAAAGAAGAAGACGGGAATATCGCCCGTAAATATTTTGAAGAAAGAAAAATAAAACCGCAAACACTCCGCTCGTTTGGACTTGGTTACTGCCCGGATCATTGGGATGCGACGATAAACTTCCTAAACAAAAATAATATTGACATTGAAAAATCTTTACAGTTAGGCGTTATCGGCAAATCTGACAAAGGGAAATTATACGACAAGTTTGCCGGTAGAATGATCTTCCCGATTTTTTCTCCGAACGGAAGAGTAATTGGTTTCGGCGGAAGAATTTTTGATGCACGCGAAGGAGCCGCAAAATATTTAAACTCCCCGGAATCTAAAATCTATCACAAAGGCAGAACGCTCTACGGACTTTCGCACGGGAAAGATGAAATCCGCCGCCATGATTTAGCGATTGTTGTTGAAGGCTATATGGATTTGATTTCTCTTCATCAACACGGAGTAAAAAATGTTGTAGCGGTTTCCGGTACTGCATTTACCGATGAACAGGTTCAGCTTCTTTCGCGCTACACAAAAAATACGGTTCTTCTTTTTGATGCTGATACGGCGGGCGTGAAAGCCTCTATGCGAAGTATCGAAATTCTTTTAAAACAAAATATGAACATCAAAATTGCAACCCTCCCTAAAGGTGAAGACCCCGATTCTTTTGTGCAGAAAAACGGGAGCGATGCGTTTCTGGACGTCATTTCCCGGGCAGTAAATTTTTTAGAATATCAAACGGCAATTTTTGAAGAACAGGGATATTTTAATGATGCGGCAAAATCCGCTGAAGCGATAAGGGAACTTGTAAAACCGGTTGCCTTGCTGAATGATGAATTGAAGAGAAGTTTTCTTCTAAAATCTATTGCAGAGAAATTTGGCTTACGGGAAAAACTCCTTGAAGCTGAACTTGAGAAAGCGATTATCGCAGCAAATAAATTTCCCGTTCAAGAACAAATTCAGAAGGAAAAAGTTAAACTGAAAAAAATCTCAGAGGCAGACGATGTAAAAATGCCTCCCGCAGAATTTAGAAATGAACAAGAAATCATCATTCTTCTCTTTGAAGAAAATGAACAGATCACTCGCTATCTGCTCGACCATGTAAATCCGGATGAATTTCAGATTGCGTACCATAGAATACTCGCTCACTTAGTTTACGATGCTTTGATCAACGATGAAGCGCTTCGCATTAGTACGCTGCTCGAAAAAATTGAAGATGAAAAATTGCAGGAATACCTCCTTGAAATAACTTTTGAGAAATACCTTATAAGTGACGTTTGGGATCAGCGAAAACCGGAGAATAAAGAGAAGCGGCTCTTAAAATATGCAAATGATTTGATTAAATTTTTTAAACTTTATCATCTTGAAAAAGAAATCATACAGAACCATGCGCTCGTAGAAAAGGCAGAAGACGAAGAGGAAGCCTTACGGTTAATGAAGAATGGACACATGCTCTATGCAAGGAAAAAAGAAATTGAAAAGGGAAATTATTAATGCCAAACTGCAACTAACAAAAGACAAATCCCAAATAACAACCTCAAGTTGATTTTTGGTATTTGTCTTTTGGAATTTAAGATTACTTTCTCCCTCCTCTTAAACAGAGGAGGGAGAAAACATAACAATTTATTTCGCTATTTTCATCAGCAGATCAACGCATCGGTTAGAATAACCCCACTCGTTATCATACCAGGAAACAACTTTGAAGAATCTCTTTTCACCTTTAAGGTTATTATTCAGTGTGGCGAGAGAATCAAAAATAGAAGATCGCTGGTCATGAATAAAATCAGATGAAACAACTTCTTCATCCGAGTATCCGAGTATGCCTTTCAAATAAGATTCGGAAGCATTCTTCATCAACGAAGCAATTTCTTCAATTGAAGTATCGCGTTTTGCCGTAAAGGTTAGATCAACAACGGAAACATCGGCAGTGGGAACACGGAACGACATCCCGGTTAATTTCCCTTTTGTTTCAGGAAGCACCTCGCCAACCGCTTTTGCTGCACCGGTTGATGACGGAATAATATTAATTGCGGCAGCGCGCCCGCCTCTCCAATCTTTTTTTGAAGGACCATCAACAGTTTTTTGTGTCGCAGTGTAAGAGTGGATAGTAGTCATTAAACCGGTTTCAATTCCAATTCCTTCTTTTAATAAAACATACACAACAGGAGCCAAACAGTTAGTTGTGCAAGAAGCGTTAGAAATAATATCATGCTTGGAAGCATCGTATTCGTTATCGTTCACTCCCATCACAATTGTTTTAACCGCGCCTTTGCCCGGAGCGGAAATAATGACTTTTTTTGCGCCGGCAGCTAAATGCCCCTTTGCCTTTTCGGAATCGGTAAACAACCCTGTTGATTCGATCACATATTCAACACCAAGTTCTTTCCATGGGAGTTGACTTGGGTCTTTTGTAGCAGCAACGCAACGGACTTTATTGCCGTTTACTACCAGCACATCATCTGCCTCTGCAGTGGCGCTGCTTTTTTCGGTGGTGATTGTTCCTTTAAATTGTCCATGAACTGAATCATATTTTAATTGGTACGCAAAATATTTTGCATCGGTGGTAACGTCAACAACAGCTTCAACATCAATTTCTTTTCCGAGCAAACCTTTATCAACTAATGCGCTAAATACTAATCTTCCGATTCTTCCGAATCCATTTATTCCAACTTTAATTGCCATGATTATCTCCTTAGTTCAAATTTTAAATAAGTTACATCCTAAATTTAGCTAAGATTAAAAATATTATCAATTAAATGGAAAGATTATTTCTCAAAATTGTATTGATTTTCGTCTTCATTGAAAGTATATTCAACATATAAAAATCAAAAGATTGGAAAAGCAATGGCAATAAAAGATGATTTTCTAAAATACGTTCCGATTTTTACTGATCTGGATCAGGCAACATTAGATAAAATTGCCGATCTCGGAAACTTTCGGAAATTTGATAAAGATTCAGTAATTCTTCTTGAAAATGAAACCGGTTCTGCCCTTTTTGTAATTGTCACAGGTAAAGTTAAAGTTTCACGAACAAGTGATGACGGAAGAGAAGTAATTCTAACAATTCTTGGGGATTCCGATTTTTTTGGTGAGATGGCTATTCTCGATGGGCAAAACCGTTCGGCAAATGTTACGGCTATTGATGATACAGAGTTATTTCTTATTCAGCGAAGCGACTTTCTTGATTTACTTTACAACCATCCGGAAGTATCTATCTCGCTGCTGCAGGAACTCACAAAACGTCTTCGCGGCGCAGATATGAAAATAAAATCGCTCTCCCTAAAAGATGCGGAAGGAAAAGTCGCTACAGTAATTTTACAATTAGCCGATGACATCGGAAAAATCAAACAAGGCGTTGTTGAAATTGACAAACTTCCATTCCAGCATGATTTAGCAAATATGGCAGGAACATCACGTGAAACTATCTCCCGGACTCTTCATACGTTCGCTAAAAAAGGACTAATAGAACTCGAAGGGACAAAACTTCGTATAATTAACTACGCAAAATTTAAAGAAATGTTCGACTAAGAATCGTTAAAATGCCCTCAAAAATTGATCTTCATTCACATACGAAATTTTCCGACGGGTATTTCACGCCTCAAGAACTTCTCGAAAAAGCCAGCGAAAAAGATATTTCTATTTTAGCAATCACTGATCACGATACCGTTGATGCAATTCCTTCCGGGATTTCGTTAGGAAAAAATTTTGGGATAACCGTTGTTCCCGGAGTCGAGTTGAGTTCTCAAGAGGGAGAGCGTGATCTACATATTCTTGGTTACTTCATTGATATAGAGAATGAAAGATTCAAAAAATATCTTACTCTCTTTAAATTAGAACGCATTAAAAGAGCCGAAAGAATTATTAAAAAATTGAATACTCTCGGATACCCGATAACGATAGAAGATGTTTTTGCTTTTTCAGAAACATCCGTGGTAGGAAGACCACATATAGCGGATGCCCTGGTTAAATTAGGGATTGTGAAATCTTTTCACGAGGCTTTTCAAAAATTGCTCGGTAACAACGCCGCTGCTTATGAAAAAAAATATTATGTCTCCCCGGAAAATGCAATAAAAATAATTCAGGATGCGGGCGGTTTAGCCGTTATTGCTCATCCCGGTGCATTACCGGAAGAAACAATACGCGAACTAATCAAATCTAATATTGACGGATTTGAAGTTTATCATCCTTCTCATTCTACCGAGCAAATGAAGTATTACGAAGGAATAACCACGAACTATTTTCTTTACGGAACAGGCGGTTCTGACTTTCACGGAGGAACCCGATCAGATATAAATAACATCGGAAGATACTTTACACCGCCCGGCACTTTCGAGTCTATGAAACGAAAATCACTCGAAAAACGTGCTGTAAATTTTTGATCTTCCTTTTTTAATTAAGTTGAATAGAATATTTTTAGACTAAGGATATTAACAAAAAAGAGATTTAATATGAAAACCATCGAAGGAAACCTCACCGCTAAAGATTTGCAAATCGGAATCGTCTTAAGCCGGTTTAATGATTTCATTACAGCTAAACTTTTTGAAGGAGCCGTTGACTGTTTAGTTCGTCACAGTGGAGATGAAAAAAATATTACCGTGGTAAAAGTTCCGGGTTCATTTGAAATTGCCTTAGCTGCAGCAAAACTTGCCGAGCAAAAAAAGTATGACGCAATCATCTGTCTCGGGGCTGTCATCCGCGGAGCAACACCTCATTTTGATTTTATTGCGAGTGAAGTAAGCAAAGGGATCGCAGCCGTTTCGCAGAAATATGGAATCCCTGTCGCTTTCGGCGTGCTCACCACCGACACTATTGAACAAGCTATTGAACGTGCCGGAACAAAAGCAGGAAACAAAGGCTGGGACGCAGCGCTTACCGCGATGGAAATGGCAAACGTAGTTAAAAGCATTTAAGTTTTGCCGGTTGATATTCAAAGCAATATGAGGTTTTATCAACGCCTTCAAAACATAAGCGAATTAAAAAAAGAGTATTTCTTTTTCCTCGTTCTTGCATTTGCAGGGCTGTTGGTCTTTGCCCCCTCACTTCAAATCCCATTTATAAGCGATGAAGTTGCATTCATAAAAAGGAACACCGTTTCTGACCTCATGCAACTCCCAAACTTATTTGAAAAAAAAGACTACGACGAATTCTACTATCGTCCTTTGGGAAATTTTGTTTCAGGTATCTTAACTTTTTTAGCCGGAGATGAAGCTTTTTTCTACCGTTTTTTTAATGTGCTTCTTCATATTGCCAACACTTTTATCTTCTTTCAATTTGCTAAAGTTATTTTTCAAAAGATCGGAAATCAGTCTTTTGCATATGCAGCGGCACTTCTCTTTTTAGTCTTCCCTGGGAATGATTATGCTTTACTCTGGCATACTGCCCTGTTTGACCGCGTGTTGTTCGGGCTCTATTTTTTAGGCATACTTAGCTTTCTGAAGAATTTTCGTGTAACCATTCCTTCCTTAATTTTTTTTATTTTAGCAATGCTTTCCAAAGAAGCGGCTTTCAGCTTTCCATTCGTGATTTTTACTTTAGATTATTTGCTCAATGAAAAGGAACATTCTTTAAAGTCAGCAGGTAAAAAGTCTGGAGTGTATTTTCTTTTTTTAGCCGGATTTCTTCTACTCCGGATCCTCCTATTCAACAATAATGTTTTTACAGCCCTTGACGCTCACAGCAGCGCTGACATATTCACTATAATTAAAAATTATTTTTTCTTTAGCGGATTTCTTCTTTTCCCTTTTTCACCAAGAGGAGTTCAACAGGTCGTCTTTGCGTATCGAACCGTTTCTCTAATTGTGGGAGGATTTGGACTAGTTGCTTTTTTATTTCTGTCTTATAAAAAAAGAACCGACAAACTTTTCTGGCTCATTCTTCTTTTCATTATCCTAACAATTTTACCTGCAAGCAGGTTGTTTATGCGGTGGTATCTTTACCTGCCTTCTGCTGGTTTTGTGCTCTTGATTTGTTATTTAGTTTTTACTTCTTTCAATAAGAAGAAAAATGCTGCACTTGTTTCGCTTTTGCTGATCCTTTCGATTTATACTTTTTCTCTAGTTCAAAAAGAAACTGAATGGTCCGTTATTTCAAAAAAATCTGTCGTTGCGCTCGAAGCGTTGCAAACCGGGCTGACCACAAATCAATATTCTTCCCTAACTTTTCTTACCATTCCGGCAAAAGTTCGCGATGTACCGGTGTATCAGCTTCAATTTGAATCGCTTGCGCAATACTATTTGAAAAGTAAGATACAGATAGAAGTGTTAAGCAAATCGTATCTTTCCGATTGGAATGAAATCATTGGTATGTCTGCTGATAAAAGTGGGAACATAATTCTTCAACAGAACAAGGACAATTATTTTCTACTTTTTGATAACAAAAAAAATCTTAATTTTAACTTGAAAACAGGAAAACAATTATCTTTTAAGATAAAACCGGACAAAGCAATACTTTACGTTTTCTTTTCGCAAGGAAAATTTCATAAAATTATCGGTCAACTATGAATTACAAAAAAATCATCCTCTTATTTTTTCTTCTCTGTTTATCCGTTAATGCACAATTTATAACCGGGTCACAGAATTATTCAAGTATGAATAAAATCTCCTCTGCAATCGTAATTTCAGATGGAATATGGGCTGGAACAGCCGGAGGCGCTTTCTATTATAATTTTATGGATTCTACGTACAAAACTTTTACCAAGACAGAAGGCATTAACGGTTCCCCCATATCAGCAATAGCTAAAGATTCTTCCGGCAATATTTGGTTTGGTTCGCAAAACGGAAAGATTGACATCTATAATCCGGCTACCAAAATTTTTAAAAATATTTTTGACGTGTTTAATTCAGAACGAACTGAAAAACAGATAAATGCAATTGCGATTTATGGTGATACAGCATTTGTCTCAACTTCATTCGGACTTTCGCTGATCAACATAAAATCACTAAGCTTTTTCGATACCTTTTTTAAGTTCGGCAATTTCAATTCCAACATTGGAGTGAATTACAGCTTTAAAAAAGATAATATTATTTACGCTGCTACATCCTCGGGCATGGCAGTACAAAAAGCGGGGACAACAAATTTGGTCGCCCCGGATTCATGGAACACTTTTACAACTGCGGATGGTTTAAATTCAAATATTGTCGTTAAGATTGGGTCTTACCGGGATTCGGTTTTCGTTCTTACACCTATTGGTTTTTCAACTTTCGTATCAACCACATGGCAAAATTTTCTCACAACCTTTCCAAAAGGAAACATTCAAGATTTTCAAACTTCGAATGATTCTATATTTATCCTGTCCGATTCAAACGTTTATTATTACACGAATGGTTCAACAAGTCACTACTCATCAAACGCATACACCGGATCAGTAAAAATGCCTTATTGCAAAGGAGGCAAAATCCTTTTAACATACGACCAGGGTGCAGCGTTTCATATTAAAAATGAGAGTAATGCATCCTTCAAGGTTTCTCCCAACGGACCAACAGCAAATAATTTCTATGATATGGCTGTTGACACCAAAAGCAATCTTTGGGTTGCGACCGGTGAAGATGCCGGTGGGGTGGGGTTCTATAAATTCGATGGGTCTTCATGGAAAACTTTTAACATGAATACAGCCCCGCTGCTTTCGAACGCTTTTCATAAGGTTGCAGTTGGATCAGACAACACGGTTTATTTTGCAAATTGGGGAAGTGGGTTTGTAAAAATTAAAAATGATTCCTCTTTTCAATCCTTCTCAGTTATCAACACTCCTTTAGTCGGCATGCCGAAATACCCGGATTTTTTAGTTGTTGCTGATATGAAAACAGATTCAAAAAATAATTTGTGGGTATTAAATCATGATGCAGCGGATAAAAAAGCACTCAATGTATTGACCTCAGATAGCACCTGGTATCTTTTTGATAATCTTCCTGATCCGAATGTAAATCAGTATAGAAAACTTGCAATAGACCAATATGATACGAAATGGTTTACTACTTCAAGTCCCAATAAATCAGGTCTTTATTATTTCAACGAAAACTCTTCTTTGCCTGATGCGGCGGATGATCGTTCAGGATATATTTCAGGATTAAACAGTAACAGTGTTTCAAGTTTAGCATTTGATAAACGCGGCGAATTGTGGGTAGGAACAAATTCCGGGGTGAATATCATTTCAAACCCGAATGTAATTTTAACTTCGTCCGCATCCGCTTTAAAAATATCTTCCGTTTTTACTTTGCGGCAGCAGGCAATAAATTGTTTGTCGGTTGACGCAATTAACAGAAAATGGGTTGGAACAAATCAAGGATTAATCGTGGCGGTAACTGACGGTTCTTCGCTGCTTGCAACATTCGACAGTAAAAATAGTCCATTGCTTTCTGATCAAATAAAGTCACTCACTATAGATGAAAAAAATGGGATCGTGTATGCTGCTGTAGAAGGAGGTTTAACTGCATTTTATACAACTGCATTAGCGCCGGGTTCAACTTTCTCATCTATTGAAACTTCACCGAGTCCATTCTTGATCGGACAGAATTTGTCGCTGCTAACCATTGACGGTTTGATAAAAGACAGCGACATAAAAATACTTTCGATCTCCGGTAATCTGGTGCGTGAGTTTAGTTCTCCCGGCGGCAAAATTGCTTTCTGGGATGGCAGAAATAATGAAGGAAAATTTGTAAATACGGGAATTTATTTAATCGTAGCTTATGACAAAGAAGGGAACTCTGTTGCGACAGGCAAAGTTGCAATAATCAGACAATAACAGCCAATGATAGACCTTCAAAATATTTCACTTCAGTTTGGCGGGAATTATCTCTTTAAAAATATTTCTTATAAGATTAATGCAGGGGATAAAATTTCTCTTGTCGGCGCAAACGGAACCGGAAAATCTTCTCTTTTGAAAATCATTTATGGAACGCTACAACCGGAAAACGGAGTGGTCGCAAAGCAAAAGAGAATTTCACTCGGTTATCTCCCGCAGGAAAATATTCTCCACAAAGGAAAAACTTTAGTTGAAGAAGCTGCTTCGGCACTAACCGATATTAAGTTCCTTCAAGAAAAAGAATCTGAAATAACTTCACTTCTTTCTGAACCGTTATTAAGCGATGATGAACAGAATGACCTCGTAAACCAACTCGGCGAAGTGCATCATAAACTTGAAGAATTAGACAGCTACACGGCGAATGCACGAACTGAAAAAATTCTGACCGGACTTGGATTTGAAGAATCTGATTTTTCAAGAATGACGGATGAGCTTTCAGGCGGCTGGCAAATGCGGATTGCTCTTGCCAAAATTCTCATTTCGCAGAATGATGTACTGCTCATGGACGAACCGACGAATCATCTCGATCTTGATTCTCTCGAGTGGCTCATCAGTTTTTTGAAAGGTTACAAAGGGGCATTGCTTCTCGTTTCTCACGATAAACATTTTGTGAATGAAGTTACAAACAAAACACTTGAAATCTTTTTAGGTAAAATCACTCCGTACAACGGGAAGTATGATGCGTACTTGAAATTTGCCAAAGAACGGAATGAAATGCTGGAGCAACAGTATTTGCTTCAGCAAAAAAAGATTAAAGAAACTGAAAATTTCATACAACGATTCCGTTATAAGGCAACGAAAGCAAAGCAAGTTCAGAGTAGAATAAAACAGCTTGAAAAAGTTGAACTCATCGAACTTCCTGAAAGCAAAGAAGATATTAAGATCCGTTTCCCGGAACCTCCGCAAAGCGGTAGAATAACTATTGAGCTAAAACAATTATGTAAATCCTACGGTGAAAAAAATATTTTTCATAATTTAGATTTTTCAATTGAGCGGGGAGAAAAAATTGCTCTCGTTGGTCCCAATGGCGCCGGGAAAACAACACTCGCAAAAATTATTTCAGGCAAAATTTCTTTCGATAAAGGAGAACGATTACTCGGGTACAATACTTCAATTGCCTATTACGCGCAGGATGTTGCGGACGTTCTCGATCCTGATTTAGACATTCTTGAAACGCTCGAGGGAATTGCCGAAGGTAAAACGATCGGGCAGTTGCGTTCTTTGCTCGGAAGTTTTCTTTTTAGCGGGGATGATGTTTTCAAAAAAGTCGGTGTTCTTTCCGGAGGCGAAAAAAGCCGGGTCGCGCTTACAAAAATTCTCTTGACTAAGGCGAATTTGATCATTCTTGATGAACCGACTAACCATCTTGATATTTCTTCTAAGGAAGTATTGCAGCAAGCGTTAACAGCGTTTAATGGTTCGTTAGTTCTTGTTTCGCATGATGTTGATTTTCTGCGCCCGATCGTAAATAAAGTTATCGAAATAAAAAGAAATTCTTTTAAAGTGTTTTTAGACGGAATTGAGTATTACTTATCAAAAAGAGAAGAATCGCAAAATATCAAAGTGCCGAAATCCACTTCTAAGTCTGTATCGTTAATCGAAACAAAAAAGGATTTAAAAAGAATTGAGGCTGAACTCCGGCATAAAAAATTTCATGCTACAAAGGATATCCTAAAAGAAATTACCGTACTTGAAAAAGAAATTGAGCTGCTTGAAAATAATGAGAAAAAATGTGAAGCTGATCTAATGAATGAGAAAATTTATACAGACCCACAGCTTATTAGACAGACACAGACTGAGTATAATCTTACGAAAGAAAATCTGCAGAAAAAAATGAACCGGTGGGAAAAAGTGAATCACGAATTGCTGCAAATCGAACGCAAGTTTGAGAGACTTCCCCCCTCTTAATTGCCAAACCTCGTGTTTACAATATTATTATATATTGAACCGAAAGTATAGGTCAACCCTATTGATGAAAAATATTGGTACTGCGACTCAAGTTGTTTCCTTTGCAATAAAATCTGTTCAGTAGTAGCGTCTCCTTTGGGAAGTGAGAGTTGGTCATGGACAACTGCATATTGCCCGTAGAGAGTGAATGAAAGTCCCTCGATAAGCCGCAAAGACAATTCACTATAAACATACAAATTATTTTTTTTGAAATTATAAAGATAATTTGAACCTTCCATTGCAAATGAAACGGAACCCCAGACTTGTTTTAGATCTAATGCAACCATGAGGCTCTGCTGAATTAAGTTTTCTCGAAGTTTTCCATAAATGGTTTCTTCGTTGTAACGATAATAATTCTCACTAATTCTATATAAAAACCGGAGTTGTTTCCTTGTTGATTGATTATATGGGAATAGATTATATTCAATCCCGGGGGCTAAATAAATTTGAGATTTTTTATTCGAGTAAGTTGAATTGGAAAGTGCTGCATACCCGCCATATGACCAGTGATCTCCGGCGCTTAGAATAACTGAAGAATTCACTGATTGACTTCTGGAAAGACTAAAAAGAATTTGGTCTCCGATATCAAATTTGTTTTCTCCGTAAGATTCGTTAAGAGAAAAACTAATTTTCATTTCTTCGGTTATTTTCTTAATCGAGAAATTTCCATAGACGGAAGTGTAGCTGCTGGCTTTTTCTCCTTGCAGATATGAATTGATGTTTAGTTTAAAAACCCAGTTATCCCATTTATCAACGAAAAGATTAGTCTTTTCATTTTTATATGAGATATTGAGTTTTTCCCCGGCCGGGGTTTGTAAAATATATCTCACTAATCCAAGTTTTAGTTTCTTTACTAACCGAGTTCGAATATCTTCTTCGGTATCAGCTTGTTTCGTATAAAAAATTATTGTGTCACGAAAATTATCAAACTGATTGTGCCCATATAACGTAAGGGCGTATTCCTTTCCACCGCTTCCGGTGTTTTGAGTTGTAATAAGGATATGAACATCAGCCTGTTTGCGGTCCCGGACATAATTAATGTAATCAATTTCAGTTTTTATGAAATCTTCATAGCAATACTTACAATCAATAAAAACATTTAAAGAAGAGTTTGAAGAATCCATTTCTTGTGCTGACAAGAATAAATTACTAAAGATAAAGACAAAAATAAAGATGAATCCAATTTTGAAGTTGTTCATTTATCCTTCCTCGAATAAAAAATGAGATGATTGGTTAAACTTTTATCCCTAAAAATTCCTCTGCAAGTGCAATACCGCCATATAACGCCGCGTCGTCACCAAGTTTAGCGGTGTATATTTTCACATTTTTACCTGCATCTTTTAAAGAATTTTCTTTGAAAGATTTTTTAATGATCGGCGTCATAAAATCTGATGCCGCTTCTATAACACCACCACCTAGCACTATCATTTGTAAATTGAGTAGGTTATTAATATTGGCAAGGGTTTTCCCGATAGTAACTGCAGCCTGGGTAACAATTTTAACCGTTACCGTATCCTTCTTTTTTAATGCATTAGAAATTGCTTTACTTTTAATGGGAACTTTCTCTTTTAATAGCTTAGCCAGCAAACTTCTTTTTCCAAGTTTAACTTGTTTCGTGATATCTCGAACAATTGCAGTTCTACTAGCCAACGCTTCAAAGCATCCTTTCTGTCCGCATCCACACAATGGACCATTTGGTTGAATAACCATATGTCCAATTTCACCTGCTGTAAAACTAGCGCCTCGATGCATATTTCCTTTAAAGATTAACCCTCCGCCTATTCCGGTTCCTACAAAAACTACCAGCATATCTTCAACATCTTTTCCGATACCAAAATGCTTAATACCCAACGCCGCAAGATTAACATCATTTTCAATCAGTACAGGAATTGATGTAAACTGCTGCAACTGCTCTTTTATGTTCATGTTTTTGATGTTCAGGTTTGGCGCGATCCCGATTCTTCCCGTTAGCGGATTTACCGTACCGGGAATTCCGAGACAAATTGCTTTAACATTTTTTTCAGTAATGCCGGCTTCCAGCATCACTTCGGAAGTAATTCCCCAAAGCGCTTTAACAAAATTGGTGTTTCCGTTTTTTGTTTTTGTTGCCTTTTTAATCCTTGTCCGTATTCCATCTTTAGAATTGATCAATGCGGCGAGAATTTTTGTTCCGCCCATATCTATACCTATGACATAATCTTTTAAGTTTGCTTTTAAGTTTGCTTTCATGTTAATTTCCTTTTGTTTCATAACGGAATGAGTCTCCGATTTATTATCTTTGCATTTGTTTTCGTAAAGATAATAATTACTTATTGAAAATATGCAACAAGAGTTTAAAAATATCGACACAAAATTTAAACCATTAAAAAAATTCGGTCAAAATTATCTTAAGGATAAGAATATCCTTCGTAATATTACTGAAAAAATGGATATTCAACCTGACGATTTCATCGTTGAAATTGGTCCTGGAACCGGGGCTTTGACAGAATTCCTGTTTGAGAAATGTAAAAACCTCTTTGCTGTAGAGATAGATACACGGGTCATTGCAGATTTGCAAAGCAATTTTCCTAATGTGAAAGTGATTCAGCATGATTTTATTAAGTTTGATTTAGAAACAATTACAAAACCCGGGAATAAAAAACTACGGGTGGTTGGCAATATTCCCTATAACATTACGTCTCCGATACTTTTTAAACTCATTGCATCACGAGCGTTAGTTTCAGACGCTATAATGATGATGCAACTTGAGGTGGCACAACGCATTCTTTCTAAGCCAAATTCAAAAGAGTATGGAATACTTGCTGTTTTTATAAATGCTTATGCAACGCCGGAATTATGCTTCAAAGTTTCGCCAAATGTTTTTTATCCAAAACCGAAGGTCTTTTCAGCGGTCATGCAATTTAAATTTTTGGATGAAGTCCCGATCCAGAACGATAAAATTTTTCTTCAACTGGTAAAAACAGCTTTTTCTAAAAGAAGAAAAACTTTAAAAAATTGTTTCGCCGATACTCCTTTTGAATCTCTCGATCTAAAACTCTGCGGCATTGATCCAGTTCAGCGTGCCGAAACTTTGTCGGTCGAGGATTTTATTGCGTTAGCGAATATCTCCCATAAAACTTTTGAAAGCGGCACTCAGTGAATTCAATAATCCGGAAGTATTTCACTCATTTTTCAGCGACCGATTTCGTTGTAATTGTTTTTTATTTCTTTCTTTCAATGCTGAATTTGCTTTTTTCTGGCAGTGTAAAAGACTGGTTCTCCCTCGTTTTGGTGAACTCAGTTATGATTCTTTTTGTTGCGGGAATCGCAAAGTGGAAAGAAGTTTCTCCGACAAAACTTTCAAAATTTGTGCACTATTGGTATCCGGTTCCATTAATTTTTATAACATTCAAAGAGTTATATTTGATGATCAAACCAATAAGACAGATTGATTACGATTATTCACTCATTCAAATTGACCGCTGGATATTTGGAGCCGATCCAACTGTAGTTTTGCACAGAATAGCTTTTCCTTTGCTTACAGAATTTCTGCAAATAGTTTACGCCACCTTTTATTTTCTCCCGATGATTCTTGCCGTTTCACTTTACTTCAATAAAAAATATTTAGAAACCGACTACGTCATCTTTGCAGTAATTTACGGATTCTTCGTTTCCTACATCGGATATTTTTTCTTCCCGGCAATAGGTCCGCGGTTTACTCTGCATAATTTTGCTGTAACTAATTATGAGCTGCCGGGAATTTTTCTCACAAACTTTTTACGTGAAATCATCAACTCAGGTGAATCTATTCCTGCGGGAACTCTCAATCCTCAACTGCTTGTTCAGAGAGATGTATTTCCAAGTGGACATACCATGATGACCGCCGTCGTTATGTATCTGTCGGTAAAATTTAACAGCAAGACAAAATGGTTTTTACTCATCTGCGGAAGTCTGCTCATCTTTTCTACCGTTTATTTACGCTATCATTATGTGGTTGATCTTCTCGGCGGACTTTTGTGTATGTTGTTTTCTCTTTGGTCCGGGAAAAAACTTTTTAATTGGTGGCAGAAATTATTCAACAAAGAAATTCTGCGATAATAATGCAAGACAAGAAAACTCAAGTAAAACAAATGTTCGATGCGATTGCGTATCGTTACGATTTTCTCAATCATTTCCTCAGCGCCGGGGTTGATGTTTACTGGCGGAAGAAAGCGTTAAAACTTACAAAACTCAATAAAGATACAATTCTGCTTGATGTTGCTTGCGGAACCGGCGACTTCGCAATTGAAGCAAAAAGAATCGGCGTGCAAAAAATCTTCGGCGCGGATTTTTCATTCAATATGCTTCGTCTCTTCAACAAAAAAAGTGATTGGATTGTTGGAAATATTTTTCAGATGGTTGCAGAAAAACTTCCTTTAAAAGCCGCAACACTTACAAACATTACTGTTGCTTTTGGCGTAAGAAATTTTTATAACATCCCCGAAGCATTTTCCTCTTTTCATTTTGCATTAAAAGAAAAAGGAAAAGTTACGGTGCTTGAATTCAGCATGCCGACAAATCCATTAATCAAAATGCTCTATCGTTTGTATTTCAGATTTGTTTTACCGGTAATTGGAAGAATTGTCTCAAAAGATAAGCAGGCATATACGTACTTGCCTGATTCTGTTGAGGAATTTGATAAGTCAATTGATCTTGTAAAATTGTTTTACGATGCCGGTTTCAAAGCAGTTCAGCGGCACAATTTAACTTTTGGATTAGTGCAAGTTGTAATTGCAGAAAAATAAATATAGCATTCAAGTTCTTCAATCATAATTACAACTGAAAATTACTTTGTAAACTTTACAAGTGATTGAACATGAAAACCTTTATTAGTTGAAATAGTAAAAGGGAAATTTCCTCCACTAAATAAGGGAAGGATTTCATCACTTCCTTCCATCTTTACTATCCCGATATTTTTTACAAACCAAACTGTTACTGTATAATTTCTATGAATCCCCACTTCGGGTTTGAACATTGTAAGTGTATAATCAACTTTTTGCGCTTCATCTCTCATGTTGCTATCTGATAATTGATAATCTACGGAGTCCAGTCCCTTACAGATTGCAGAAAACTCGATCAATAGTGAACTAAGCACAGACATCTGAAAAACCATCCATGATTTATTTTTTTCAAGGGGAAACGTAACGAGTGCAAGTTCTTTATCAAAAGTTACATCTTTTTTTATTGAATCAGGCAAAGGGAATAGAACACTGTCTGAATTAACAAAAACGTAAACTCCATAATTTGTTTTTCTGATAAATGAGGTCGTAACGTTTGTTCCTGAGCCATCTACGGTTGTATCAGTTTGTTGAAAGTAATTCGTCCCGCTCTTTTTTACTTCATCTCCATAGCTCATGGCACGAGTGCCTGAAATTGGATTTGGTTTCATAAAAGGGAGAGAATATGATATTGTAAAAATATAATTATAGCGTAAACCTGCTTGCAAAGGAAAATAAGTTGGAGCGATTTCTTCAGGTTGAATTGAATTTGATTTTTTGCATGAAACAAAAAGAAGCAAGAAAAGGGTAGCAAGAGTAAAATATTTTTTCATAATAACTTCTCCAAAAGAATATTTTTTAAATTATTGAAAGCCTTTGCGCGGTGACTGATTCTATTCTTTTCATCTAAAGATAATTCACCGTTTGTAACGGAAAAACCTTCGGCAACAAATAAAGGATCGTAACCAAAACCATTAACGCCGCGCGGTTCGTGAATTATCTTTCCTTCCATTACATCTTCAGCAAGAATAAAATTTTTACCGTCATAAAATACAGCTGAACAAATAAATTTTGCAAGATGCGGTTCAGAAAAGTGAGTAAGTTTTTCAAGAAGCAATTTGTTATTCGCTTCATCAGTTGCGTTTTTCCCCGCATATCTTGCAGAAAAAACTCCCGGTCCACCGCTTAGCTGCTCGACTGAAAGTCCTGAATCATCCGCCAATGTTGGAACATGAAATAAACCATAAACCGTTTTCGCTTTTATTTTCGCATTCTCCGCAAAAGTTAATCCGTCTTCAACTATATCAGGAACTACGGGAAAATCTGCCAGCGATAAGATAGTAAACGAAGTTTCCGAAAAAACTTTCTTAACTTCTGTCAATTTTCCACTGTTTGTGGTTGCAAAAAGTAATTTCATTTTATTTTTGTTCTTCGGAATTTTTTTTCAAGTCAAACAATTCATCCATAACATCAAACGCATAACGAAGGTGAGGAATTACAATTGAACCGCCGACCACGAGCGCAATATTAAATGATTCCATCAACTCGTCGCGTGTTGCTCCTTCATAAATCGAGCGGTCAATATGATAAAAGATACAGTCGTTGCACCGCAAAACCATTGAGGCGACAAGCCCCATCAACTCTTTTGTCTTTGCGGGTAAAGCTCCTTTTACGTATGCTTTATTATCAAGAGCAAAAAATTTGTTGTAATCCCTGAATCCTGAATTCAATATTTTGTCATTCATTTCCAAACGATAAGCTCTTGTCTCGGATATTGAATTGTTTTTCATCTAAACCTCAAGTTGTGTGTAATTCTTTTTTTAAATGATTCCCCGTTAAACTTTTTTTCACTTTTACAATTTGTTCCGGCGTTCCTTCGGCAATAATTTCGCCGCCGAATTCACCGCCGCCGGGACCCAGATCAATTATCCAATCCGCAGTTTTAATAACATCCAGATTATGTTCAATGATTACAACGGTATTCCCTTTGTCAACGAGTTTATTTAAGACGTGCAGAAGAACGCGCACATCTTCAAAGTGTAAACCTGTAGTCGGTTCATCCAAAATATATAACGTTTTCCCGGTACTGACTTTGCTCAACTCAGTCGCAAGTTTTACCCGCTGCGCTTCTCCGCCGGAAAGTGTAGTCGCCTGCTGACCAAGTTTTATATAGCCCAAACCGACATCGTGCAGCGCTTTAATTTTTCTTTTAATTCGCGGCAAATCTTCAAAAAGGTCAAGTGCGTCTTCCACGGTCATTTCAAGCACGTCGGCAATAGATTTTGTTTTGTACAGAACTTCCAACGTTTCACGGTTGTAGCGTTTGCCGTGACAAACTTCGCACGTAACGTAAACATCCGGCAAAAAATTCATTTCGATTTTTTTTAATCCCGCGCCGCCGCAGTCTTCGCATCTTCCGGCGGGGACATTAAAACTAAATCTCCCGGCTGCATACCCGCGCATTTTTGATTCCGGCAATTGCGTAAATAAATCCCGAATAAATGTGAACAAGCCCGTGTAAGTTGCCGGATTTGAACGGGGAGTTCTTCCAATCGGAGATTGGTCTATCTCAATTACTTTATCAAGATTATCTAACCCTTCAATTTTTTTAAAAGGAAGCGGAACTAATTTCGATTGATAAATTTCTTTCATCAAAATTTTAACAAGCGTTTCATTTATTAACGAAGACTTGCCAGAACCGCTAACACCGGTAATAGCAGTTAAAGCGCCAAGCGGAATTGAAAGAGAAACATTTTTTAAATTATTTCCCGAAGCTCCTTTAAGTTTTAAATATTTTCCGTTCCCTTTTCTTCTTTCTTGCGGAAGAATAATTTGTTTCTTGCCGGTTAAATAATCTATAGTTGAAGAAATGTAACCGCTATTTGGATTTAATAATTTTTTTGTTTCCCCTTGCACGCAAACCTCACCGCCGTGCACTCCGGCGGCTGGTCCCAGATCAATTAAATAATCCGACTGCTCCATTGTTTCTTTATCGTGTTCGACAACAATTACGGTGTTGTTCAAATCGCGAAGTTTTTTTAATGAAGAAATCAATTTAATATTGTCGCTTTGATGAAGTCCAATGCTGGGTTCATCCAATACATACAGTACACCGGAGAGCTGCGTTCCAATTTGCGTTGCCAGACGAATGCGCTGCGATTCTCCTCCCGATAAACTTTTAGCGCTTCTGTTCAGAGTTAAATATTCCAAACCAACGTTTAGTAAAAAATCTAACCGGGTTGAAATTTCTTTTAAAATTGGTCTGGCGATTATTTCGGCATTTCCTTTTAATTGAACGGAGGCAAAAAAATCTTTTGTTCTGTTGATTGAAAGAGCTGTCACCTGGCTGATATTCATATCTTCAAAAGTAATGGCAAGCGATTCCTTTTTTAATCTGCCGCCGTTACATGACGTACAAGTTATGGTGTTCATATATGCCATTACCCAATCATGAATTTTAGTCGAAGATGAATTGGTAAAATTATTTTGCAAGTGCATTAATATTCCGGAGAATTTATGATGGTACGTCACCGGTCTCCCGCTACCGTAGGTGTAAGAAAAAGCAATTTTTTCTTTCGTTCCTTCAAGTAAGATTTCCTTTTGCTCATTAGTAAGATTTTTTAACGGAGTATCAAAGGTGAATTCATATTTTTCAGCAACCGCTTTAAGCTGTGTAAATATCCATGTGGAACGAGGTTTGCCTAAGGGCGCAATTCCTTCTTCATTAATTGATTTCTTCCAGTCGGGAATGATGAGATCAACATCGAGTTCTTTCTTCTCGCCAAGCCCTTCACAATCGGGGCATGAACCGTAAGGCGAATTGAATGAAAAAGAATTTGGAGCTAATTCTTGATAACTGATTCCACAATCAAGGCAAGCCAAATGCCGGCTGAAAAGAAAATCTTTTTCACCGTCGTTGATTACCACGTTTCCGTTTCCATAATTTAAAGCGACTTCAAGAGATTCGGTAATTCGTGCTGACGCGTCATCCTCAACTTTAACTTTATCAATGACAATCTCAATATTATGAATTTTGTAACGATCAATTTGATACCCTTTACTGATTTCACAAATCGCATTATCAATCCTGACGCGGAGGAAGCCATCGCTTTGTATTTCTTCAAACAATTCCCGGTAGTGTCCTTTCCTTCCTCGCACAACCGGCGCAAGGATCAAGATTTTCTTTTCCTTTAGATCATGTATAATGGTTTCGATTATTTGTGCTGAAGTTTGTTGTGCCACCGGTTTACCGCAATTATAACAGTGAGCAATGCCAACGCGAGCGTAGAGAAGTCGCAGGTAATCATAAATTTCAGTTACCGTGCCAACCGTCGAACGGGGATTTCCCGAAGAGGCTTTTTGTTCAATTGAAATTGCGGGACTTAACCCTTCGATCGAATCAACATCAGGTTTTTCAAGCATATCAAGAAATTGTCGTGCGTAAGCGGAAAGGCACTCAATATACCTCCGCTGCCCTTCCGCATAAATTGTATCGAAAGCGAGAGAAGATTTTCCCGAACCCGAAAGCCCGGTAATTACCGTAAAACTGTTTCGCGGAATTTCAACATCAATATTTTTTAGGTTGTGCTGCCGCGCCCCCTTAATAATTATTTTTTCTGTTTCCAATATTTTCGTAAGTCTCTATTTTTAAAGAGTTATTTTAGTAATCATTATTTTGATAAACAAATTTTTTCTTAACAAATGTTACAATCATCTAATTCATCACAACAAATTACGATAGTTGAAGGTTTCAACGAGTATATTTTTAAAGAAAAAGGCTCTGTTTTTATTGGACAAGTCTTCCCTAGTACAGACAGCACTGAAGCAAAAAACAGCCTTAACAATGTGAAGAAGAAGTATTATGACGCTTCACATCACTGCTATGCCTTCAAATGCTCTAACGGCGATTCCAAGTTCAGTGATGATGGTGAACCCCAGGGATCTGCGGGAATTAGACTTCTCAACGCCATTACGCATTTCAATTTAACTAATGTTTTGGTGGTTGTCATCCGTTATTTCGGCGGAACAAAATTAGGTATCGGTCCTTTGGGGAAAGCATATTATTTTACTGCTTTGGAAACGCTTGATGGCAGCTCAAAGGTTGTTAAGTACCCCGCTCAAAAAGTTACGCTAACATTTTCTTTTGAAATGGTTAATGCTGTTTATAAGCATTTAGCCGAACACGAAATAAAGATTACCGGAACCAGCTATTCCGATAATATTTCTCTTTCAGTAGTGATTCGGGTTGAAATTCTTGAGATGATAAAGAAAACGTTAACAACAATTACCGGTGGACAATTAGAATTTGTGGTAAAGCCTGGAATGGTTTTTATTTAATCCGTTTTAAATGATTCTGATAGATTTTTACCCACTCCAAATCATTCAATAAATTTTGAAAGTTCGCAAACGCTTCAGTAGTTAAGAACAAATATTTTTCTTCGAAACCATCTTTCACGTTTTCCGCTTCAGTTGCAAGAAGAATTTTCAAATTGGAGGTGATCTGTTCCATATTTTCTGATAAATCTTTTTTGAGCTGTTCCAAATTTTTTATTTCCGGGTTTGTTTCAGTTTGTTGAAGAACACGAATTAGTCCTCGCACATATTTTGCCGAAAACGCAATTGAAAAAAATAATTCTTCCTGTAATGAATTAAATGCAGTTGATACAAGTGTTTGTAAATCAGATTTCACCAATAATTTCATTTTAGAAAACTTTTCAACTTCATCACAAAAAAGTTCCGGACTTTCTATCACTTTTTTTTATTCCGTTTGCCGGTCTTTACAGCTAGCCCAATTCCATCGCCAATTGTTAAAATAGCGGAATATAAATTTTGCTGATTTAAAAAAACTTTGTTAAACTCTCTTATCATTCTTGTAGAAGTTTTATATTGTTTCGGAACGTGCGAAGCCGCTGCAAATCCATGCCACAAAAGATTATCAACAAAGAGCGTTCCTTTTTTCTTTAGAAGCATTAAGGAATAGTCAAACAATCGCTTGTAGTCTTCTTTATCTGCATCAAGAAAAATGAAATCATATTTTGAAGAAAGATTCGGCATAATCTCAAGTGCATCGCCTTTGTAAAGAGTAATTTTTTCCGAGAAACCGGATTTGCTGATATTTTCTTCCGCAAGTTTTATATTGTCTTCACTTTTTTCGATGGTGTGCAGCATTGCTTTATTCGAAAGGTTGCGCGCGATTCTAATTGATGAATATCCAATTGCCGTTCCAATTTCCAAAACTCTTTTCGGTTTGCTGAACCGAATCTGTAACTCAAGAAATGCTGCTGCGTTGCGATCAAGAATTGGAATACGATTTTCAACCGCGAACGATTCCATTTCAAGAATTAATTTATTTTCTTCATTCCGGAATCCATCCAAATAGTGAAGTTGCTTTACATCTATCATTTTGTTATCCATAATTGTTACTTTTTTTAACAACACTTTTTCATTTCCCGGAATGTCCGAATCCCCCTTCGCCTCTATGGCTGTCATTCAAGTTGGCTACTTCCGAAAATTTTGCTTGATATACTTTAGAAACCACAAGCTGTGCAATCCTTTCACCGCGAGAAATTTTATAATCATCTTCACCAAGATTAATTAAAATTATTTTCACTTCACCGCGATAATCCGAATCAATTGTACCGGGAGAGTTGAGAACTGTTATTCCCTGTTTGATGGCTAATCCGCTTCTTGGTCGAACTTGTATTTCATATCCCTCCGGAATTTCAACGGAGAAATTTGTGGGGATCAGACAAATCTTTCCTTGCGGAACAACGATTTCATCCTTTACTGCCGCTGCAATATCTAATCCCGCGCTGCCGTGGGTTGCATAGACCGGAAGCGGAATATCTGAAAACTCATCGGAGAGCCGCTTCACTTTAATTTTTATTTCATCCATTGTTTTTCTTTCTGATAAAAATATTTTTAATAATTAGCATTTCGTTTTTCGGAATGATATTCAAACCAAACAAACCGCCGATAAAAAGAATTAACAATAACGTTTTGTAAAAAAATTCGATCATTCCGAAAAATTGAATTGAGTAAAACAGAACTGCAATAATGGCTAAGAGGAAAAAAGTTTTACCGATCTTTCTCCATTCATAGTTTACGGGAAAATGTTTTTGCGAAACAAAGTAAAAACCGATTGCCATTGCGCTATAGCTAATCAACGTTGCGAGTGCAGCTCCGGTAATGTTGAAGATTGGAATCAGTAAAAAATTTGCGATGACATTTGTAATTGCTCCAATTCCCATCAACAAAGGAACGGATGAACTTTTTTCTTTAATATAAATCGCCGCCGTAAAATTGATATAAAATCCGTTAAACAAATAAGCTAATAAAATTATCGGAACGATAGGCAATCCGCTCCAATACGCTTCGCCGATTAACGAGTTCCCTCCGATAGAAAATTTTGCGATGTCGGTAATAAAAAGAGAAAGAAAAAGTAAAATCAATGTTCCCGCCACAGTAAAGAGTGTAAAGACTTTTGCGAATAATTCTTTCGCGTCTTTGTCTTTTGCATATTGAAGTGAAAACGGCTGCCACGCGTATTGAAACATCGAAACAAATAACATCATAAAAATTCCCAGTTTATAATTTGCCTGGTAAATTCCTAAAGTGGAGAGATCTGTTAAATGCTCAACAATAGGGCGGTCAATCACCTGCATAAACATTGCGGCAATTCCGCCGGGCAAATAAGGAATGCCGAATTTCATTAATCGTCTTAAAACAATTTTATCAATTTGTATTTTTAATTGGGAGAAAATGTCCGGCAGCAAAATCAAAAAGGTAACAACTGAAGCGATTAAATTGCTTATAAAAACTGCTTCTATTCCTTTCTTGAGGACTAAAATCAAAACAATATTTAAAACGATTGTCAATACTATATTTATAATTTTAATCGCTGAAAATTTTGCCGCCCGTCTTGCAACACGCAAATAAATAAAAGGTAAAGCCGAAAGCGCATCAAAGAGAAGAATGAATCCAGTTAAAATTAGCAAATGTTCATATTGAGCCGGGACAGCAAAAATATTGTTTATGAAATTTCCTGAAGCAAGTAATAAGCCCGTAAATATGCTTGATGAAATGAGAAGCGTTAAAAACGAAGATGAAAAAACTTTTTTCTTGTCTTCAAAATCATCCGAAGCGGCAAATTTTAAGTAAGCGGAATCTAATCCGTAAAGAAAAAAAATATTGAGCAAAGCGATGAGCGCGTAAAGATTTGTAACCACTCCATAATCTGCCGGAGGGAAAATGTTGGTGTAAAACGGAACGAGTAAAAAATTTAAAAACCTGCCAACCATTGTACTGATGCCGTACAATGCAGTGTCTTTTGTAAGCTGCTTAATTTTTTCTCTCATCGCTGCGGAAACTTTTATTCCTCCCTCCTTTTATTTTGCTTGATAAAAGGGAAGAATAATATCCATATAAAATTTAGGCGGGCGTGTAGGGCGTTTTGTTTCTGTTTTGATGAAAAGATGATCGGTAAATCCTTCCGCAACAATTTTCGTATCCGGGGTTGTCATATTTCTGATAACATAGTGAATCCTGAATTTAGGATCTGGAAGTTCCTTAACCATTGTTTCTATCTCAAGCAGGTCATCATAATGTGCAGGTGATTTATATTTAACCGATGCTTCAACCACCGGGAGCTGATAGCCTTGTTTTTCAACCTCGCTGTACGGCAGTCCGAGCGAACGTAATAATTCGGTTCTTCCGACTTCAAAATATTCAAGATATTTTCCATTATAGACGAACTGCATTTTGTCGGTATCGGCGTAACGTACACGAATTGTAGAAATGTGTTTGAGCATATTACTAAATTTTAAGCTGCGTCTTTAATATCTGGGATTAACTGCGACAAGACTAACTCAGCATTATAAATATCAATTAAAACAATTTGCTCGTCTTTAATTTCGATTGTAAATCCTTCTTTATTGATCACTCTATCGGGTATCCCGTGGAATTCTTTTTTTATGAACAAAATACTACCCGTTTCGCCATCAACTTTTTTATCAAAATCTTTTAATGTTATTTGCATTTCCATCTCCCATTCTTTTTTCTGTGTTCAATCGTTTCCATGTCAGTTCTATATACTGTGATTATTCTTTCTTCTAATTTATCCAAAACCATTGCAAATAAAATTTCGTTTATTGCAATTAGGTGAATAACACTGTTTTCGAGGAGGTCAAAACATGAGCAAAATTTGTTATTTAATTCTTTAAGAATAACTTCCTTTTCAAGTCCATAAATAGAAATTTTTAGTTCAGCATGTATTGTAAAATACATTTACTTTGCCTGCTATTCAATCCAAGCTCCCATTTTGCCGAATTTTTCGAGGCGCATATCAACTAATTTATCCGGTTTGAATTTTTCTAACTGCTGCAATTCTTCTAATAAAACTTTTTTCAAAATTGACGCGGCAAGCTCCGGGTCTTTGTGAGCGCCTCCGAGAGGTTCAGGCACGATCCGGTCAATAACTTTTTGCTCTAACAAATCCGGTGCAGTAAGCCTAAGCGATTCTGCCGCTTGTTCTTTGTATTCCCAGCTTCGCCATAAGATGCTTGAGCATGATTCAGGACTGATGACGGAGTACCATGTATTTTCCAGCATTAAAATTCTATCGCCGATTCCAATTCCTAAAGCGCCACCGCTTGCACCCTCACCAACAATAACAACGATGATAGGAACTTTAAGCCTGCTCATCTCTAATAAATTTCTGGCGATGGCTTCCGCTTGTCCGCGTTCTTCGGCTTCGAGTCCCGGATAGGCGCCGGGAGTATCTATCATCGTAATAATAGGGCGATTGAACTTTTCCGCCAACTTCATCAAGCGTAAAGCTTTTCGGTAACCTTCGGGATTTGGCATTCCGAAATTTCTGTAAAGATTAGATTTTGTGTCGCGTCCCTTTTGGTGCCCGATGATCATTACTTTGTGTTCATCAATCTTGGCAAAGCCCCCGACGATCGCTTTATCATCCCCAAAAGTTCTGTCGCCGTGCAGTTCAATAAAATTTTGCGTCATCATGTAGATATAATCAAGCGTGTAAGGACGCTCCGGATGGCGAGCCAGTTGAACCCGCTGCCAGCGGGTCAAGTCCTTATAAATCGATTCCTTTAGTGTTTCCACTTTATCCTCAATTAATTTAATTTCACCGGCAATATCAAGGTTATCAGAAACTTTTTTCATTTCAGCTAATCTTGCTTCAAGTTCGTAAATAGGTTTTTCAAAATCTAAAATTGTCTTCGCCATAAATTATTTCCTTCCTGCCCTAAGCAAGAAAAATGTTTTGCTTAGTATTTCCAAATCGAGCCAAATGTTTTGATTCTTCGCATAAAATATATCCATTTTTTCTAAGTTTTCCTTGTTCTCGGCGTCTGTAAACCAAATACCGGTAATACCCCGCTTGCCTAAAAAAAGATTTGAAGTAACGTTCTCTTTCGGACCAACAAAACTAAGCTCTCCTTTTACCACTTTAGGAATTTCTAAAACAAAATCTGTTGTCGGTGAGTTTCTCTTCAATAGATTTTTTTTCAAAAAGAGGAAAGGATAAAGAGTGCACAGCATAAAAAGTCCGGCTGCTATATCGAAACTCCTTTTAATGAACCGATGCCCTGTCTGCGATATGTTATAGGTAATTTCAATAAAAGGGATATCCTCTAAAAGATAAACAGAAGATTTCCCGACGAGGAAATCGAGATTTGAACCTGCAAGTTTGAACTCAACATTTTCCTTTTGACAACCGGCAACCACACTCATCATTGAAGTATAGGAAACTTCTTCCGAAGGAAAAATCACTTCGCTTATTTTTTTTTCGTGAATTACTTTTTGAATATTCTGCAAACTACCAACCACTTCAAAAGCGCCAAAATGTTCGCCTATCTCTTTTCTCGTTTCTGAAATTAAGCCAATAATCGAATGATAGCTGGAGGATTTTTCTTTTAACTTTTTAGCGATTTCGAGAGAAGATTGCGTCGTTCCAACCACCAACGTTTTTACAATGGTTTTATCAACCCGCGACAACCCGATTTTGAAAATTACCCTGAACAGGATACGCCACCCACTTAGTAAAAAAAACAAGACGATAAAAGTTAAAAGAACTACCCCGCGACTGTAGGCAAAATCTTTGAAGAAATATGTGAGTGATGAGATTACAAAAAAACCTGATAAAAGTGCAGGGAAAATCCGCAATACCGGGAGAGCCTCCTTTTTATATGCCCCCGAGCTTGCGCTAACCAAAACTTGAACAAGCGCAGGAATGGTATAAACAATAAGATAAGTTGATTCGGGGAAACCACGCCATGTTCTAAAATTATAGTAAAGTTTTTCTGTTAAAAATAATGCAAGGTCAAAAAAAAGAAAATCTAATAGGAGCGCGATCATAGGAAGTTTTTGCTTCCCGAGAAACGCAAGGAGCTGCCGGAAAAGAATTGCACTCCGAAGGATAAGTTCCACCAATAACGACGAGGCGAAATGCTTTTTTACAAAGAGATGCATCGCGTTGTAAAAAATCTTTGTTTCGTCCAGACTGCTCCGTTTTGTGCTTTCCCCTTTATAATGAATGATGGTTGTCTCATGCACATAATATACTTTCCATCCGGTTTTTTGAACTCGGTAGCACCAATCTAAATCTTCACCGTACATAAAAAACTGCTCATCAAGCCCCCCGATATTTTCAAAAACTTCACGCCTGACCATCATAAACGAACCTGAGATCGCATCAACTTCATAGGATTGATCCTCGTCCAAAAAAGTCAGATTATATCTGGCGAAAATTTTGCTCTTGGGAAACATTGTACTCAAGCCGCTTACCTTGCAAAAGGAAGTCCATGGACCCGGGAAACTTCTTCTGCATGCCAATTGCAACGTACCATCCGGATTAAGAATTTTGCATCCGATCATCCCTGCATCTTGATGTTCTTCGAAAAACTTAATCAACTTTTCAAAAGTATCTTCCTGAACAATAGTATCCGGGTTAAGCAGCAGTAAATTTTTCCCTTTCGCTATTCTCAACCCAAGGTTATTTGCTTTGCTGAAACCTAAGTTTTCCTCGTTTGAAATCAGAGTAACTTGCGGGAATTTATTACGCAGTAATTCAACGCTTCCATCATCGGAACCATTATCTACAACGATAATTTCAGAGGAAAGATTTGCAACCGCCTTAGATAGAGAGGTGAGGAGATTTTGTAAAAATTCTTTGACATTGTAATTGACGATGATAATTGAAAGATCCAAGTCAACTCATTTTATAATACATGAAACATACTTTGGATGCGAAGCTTCCATACTAAAAAGACTGCTTCGCGAACAATTTTTTTAGACATTTTAGAATGTCCCGAATGGCGGTCAATAAAAATGATCGGAACTTCGCAAAATTTATAGCCATTCTGAATGGCTTTGAAATTCATCTCAATTTGGAACGCATAACCGTTGGATTTAATTTTAGAGAGATTAATAGATTCTAAAACTTTTCTGCGAAAACATTTAAAACCGCCGGTCGAATCTGTGATCTTCATTCCAGTAATTAACCGCGTATATTTGTTTGCAAACCAACTTAACATCAAACGATGCATAGGCCAGTTAACGACATTTACACCGGTTTTGTATCTGCTTCCGATAACGAAATCACATTGCTCAATTGCATTTAAAAAGTTTTTAATCTCTTTGGGATCGTGAGAATAATCGGCATCCATTTCAAAGATGTAGTCGTAGTCACGTTTTAATGCATAGGCAAAACCTTCGCAATAAGCTGTCCCTAAACCCATTTTTTTTGCGCGATGAACAATATGCACTTTAGTATTGGTCTTGCAAATTTCTTCAATATATTTCCCGGTACCGTCAGGTGAATTGTCATCAACTATTAAAATTTCTAAATCCAGCGGATGACGTTCAAAGATATCCGGAATTAAACGCGTGATGTTGTTTAACTCGTTATAAGTTGGAATGATGATTAATGTTTTGGGCATAAAAAATTTTTCAGTTTTTAGTTGACAGTTAATGTATTAGCATTTACGGAAAAGTCAATTCCTAATTCCTAATTCCTAATTCCTAATTCCTCATTCCTAATTTAATCAAAATGTCCTTTCCCGAAAAGCATAACAAAGACTGTCCGGAACATTATTTTAAAATCCATCCGGAGCGACATATTTTCTATATAAAATAAATCGTATTTCAATTTCTCTTTAACGTCTTCCACAGACTCATCATATTTATGCTTTACTTGCGCCCAGCCGGTTATACCGGGGCGGACTTTCAATCTTCGTTTATAATAGGGAATTTCGAGCGATAATTTTTCGACAAAGAATGGTCTTTCAGGGCGAGGACCAACGAGACTCATTTCTCCTTTTAGAATGTTTATCATTTGCGGAAGTTCATCAATGCGAACTTTGCGGACAAACTTTCCAACGCGAGTGATGCGCGGATCATCTTTTGTTGACCAAACCGGACCCGTTAGTTTTTCGGCGTCCTGTTTCATTGAACGGAATTTATAGATGTTAAAAATTTTTCCGTTTTGTCCGCACCGTTCTTGTTTAAAAAGAACCGGACCTTTGCTGTCTAATTTTATAACAGCAGCAGTGATCAACATCAGTGGGGAAGTGAGGAGAAGTATGATGAGTGCAAAAATAAGATCAAGAAATCTCTTAACTTTAGCTTCCCAAACCGGCATTAATTGCGGGTTTATGTCAATGAGTGGAAATCCATAGAGCTGTGCAGTTCGTGCTTGACCACTCAAAATGTTGTATAAATCGGGAGCGATCTTTAATCCCACATTTTTGTTTTCACATTTTCCAATTATTTCAATTAACAAGTCTTCCGAAAACTTCATCAACACAATGATGATTTCTTGAATATGCAGTTCATCTATTTTTTGCGGAATACCAGCGACATTCCCCAGAACACTAATATTATTATACGACTTTTGAAAATTATCTTTATCAATAGTAATGTAACCAACTACATCAATGCCGAGCGCCGGATGCTTAATAATTTCATCATGAATTTCATTCGCTTTTTTATTAAATCCGACAAGCAGCGCATTCCTTCTCCCGACACCGTTGATTAATAATCTTCGCTGAAAACCACGAATGGCAAGTCTTCCGGCAGAAACAAAAAGGAAGAAGAAGCCCCAATAAAAGAAAATAAGAAATCTACTCTCCGATGAAACGCCGTGGGTGTAATCGTCAAATAATATTAAAAAGTAGAGGAGAAAAATGCCGACGAAACTTGCTTTGAATAACGTTGATAGTTCATCGAACCGCGAAAGTGCAAACCAGGTACGGTACATTCCGACGAAAGAAAAAATCAGCAGCCAATAAAAATAAACCACAAGCATGGGAAAAAGGAACTCAGGCATAACTAACAGATCAAAAATCCCCGAACTTATTCTAAAATGGAAGAACACAATCCACGCGAGATTAATAAAAAGGAAATCGGCGAGAAGTACTAATATTTTTTCAGTTTTTTTAGACATCTTCAATCAACATTTTCGAAAACCGCTCAATTATCTTTTTGCGGTCATAATTTTCAATTGCATATTTTCTTCCTGCTTTACCCAATGCCATAAGGTTATTTTTATGATCTGCCATCCATTCAATTTTCTCAGCAAGGTCTTTTTCGTTTTCCGGTTCACAATATACACCACAGTTAGATTTTTCTAAAATTTTTCGTGCTTCACCATCAACGCAAAGAATGACCGGAGATTCAGACGACATTGCTTCATAAAGTTTAGAAGGAATCGTAAAACGGAATAAATCGTTTTTAACTAAAGGAATTACTGTGACATCAAAAAGAGAAATATAATCGAGGATTAAATCGCGGTTCACAGGTGGAAGCAAAAGTACGTTTTTCAATTCGTAATTTTTTACTTCTTTCTCAAGAATCTCACGCTCAACACCATCTCCAATTATTAAATACGTTATTTCTGGATTGTTCAATGTAAGTTTGGCTGCATCTATTAGAAGTTTTAATCCTTGTGCACCTCCGATATTTCCAGCATAACCAATAACAAATTTTTTGTTGAGATTTAATTCATTTAGCAGTGTTTCTTTTTTTTCTCTTTTTACAACTAAGTCTGTGCGGACAAAATTGGGAACCCAAAATATCCTTTTTATGAAAGGGAATTTGTTTTTTAATTTTTGTTGAGTTACTTCTGTAACGGCATTAATAAAATCAGCTTTTCCATAAATAATTTTTTCAAATCCTTCAGCTAGGTTAATTGCAGTTTTGTTCTTCAAAAAACCAAGTTGAATCGCCGATTCCGGCCACAAATCACCGATATCAAAAATGAATTTACTTTTCTTAATCATCTTAATAATCATTCCGGAAATACCATTGAATAACGGTGGAGATATTGTTAAATGATAATCGATTTTTTTTACATTTAATAAAGCTACAAGGGTTGAAGAAAACGAAAATGATAGATAGTAAAGCATACGCGAAAAAAAACTACCACGATCAGAAGCATAAACAAAAGTGTTGTAAAGCGTAATTCCATTTTGATTTGACTTTTCAAATAGTTTATTCTTGGTTATTACTTCTTCTTTTTGAATTAAGTAACTTGGGAATGGAGAGATTACCGTAACGTCAAAACCGGCATCACGAAACTCTTCTGCAAAGCCCACACTCCTTTGCGAACCGCCACCAACTTCAGGGGGATAATATTGGGTAATAATTAAGATTTTTTTTTTCAACCAACTTTTCCCTTTTCAACCTCAAGAATTATTTCCCCAATCCCTTCTGTAATCATTTCCCACGAATAATGGGTAATCACTTTCTTTCTCTCTTCCTTCATTTTTTCAGTATCATTCTTTATAGCAATCTCAACCATCTTTGTAAATTCATTTAAATCATGAGCTATGTAAATATAATCTTTAAACTTTTCAACTTCATGCATAGGTGTAGTCACCACAGGTAACCCAAGAGCTAAATACTCAAGCAGTTTTAATGGATTTACAGCTGCCGTAAGCTCATTTATTTTAAAAGGAATAATACCAACATCAAATCTTGAGGCATAAGAAGGAAGCTCATCATAAGGGACTTTACCTACCAAATGAACATTTGGATAAGTCCGTAACGAAGAAATATCTACCGATGCGTCTCCTAAAATTACAATTGAACAATCCGGATAATCTTTAGCCAAACTATCGATTATTTTGAGATCAACCCATTCTGAAATTAAGCCGAAAAATCCAATGATCGGTTTTTTAATACGATCCATTTTTGCGGCAGAAGTCTTATTAATATTGAAAAAGTGATCTATATCCACACCTTGAGGTAGAAAATTATTAATCCCGGATTTTGGGATTCTTGTTTTTAGCAGCGGCATTGAAACAGAAAATGAGGAGTCAACTTTTTCTAAAAGTTTGTTTTCTAATTCTATCAAAGATTTAAACGCCCCTTTGAATAAAGAATAATCGTCCAAACAAAAATAATGTGATGAGGTTTCTCCGAGTTT
>Ga0210028_1000196_pt1 | contig 51317 bp, 38 predicted proteins | sample CryGeymeta201513_FD_185468 | JGI IMG/M metagenome (GOLD analysis project Ga0210028, IMG submission 185468) | Groundwater microbial communities from Crystal Geyser aquifers in Utah, USA - Crystal Geyser metaG 2015-13 (SPAdes) (version 2) | ecosystem: Environmental > Aquatic > Deep subsurface >...
ACGAACTCCACGCTCTTGCGCGCATCTTCCAGATCGCTGCCGAGACCGCCGCATTCGATGGACAGGCAGCCTTCGTACCCGCGTTCCGCCAGCTTGCGGATCGTGGGTGCGTTGTCGACGTCGCCCTCGCCCAGCGGCATCATTTGGAATGACTCGCCGCGGGGCACGACATCCTTCAAGTGAACGTGGGCGACGTGGTCTACGAGCCGGTCAAACGCTTCGTCGCTGTCCATGCCGACATAGCGGAAGTTGCCTACGTCGAAGGTGATCTGCAAGCGGGGTTCGCTGGCGGCGTCGAGGATGTGTTCAAAGTGCTCGACCGTACCGATGAACTCGCCGGCCGGCCCGCCCCGGTTCTCGAAGGTCACGGTCATGCCGTACTCCTCGGCAAGCGGCACAGCTTCGGCCAGGCCAATGCCGAACTGCTCGCGCCACTCCGCCGGGCCGAGACCGTTGGGGACGCTGCCCAGCATAACGGCGCGGCACTTGATCTGTGCAAGCCTATCGAACAGCTCCCGGAGCTGCTCCTGACGCGTCGCCGCTGCGTCGGCCCCTCGGGAGACCAAGTCGAGCGAGGTGTTGCAGCACGCGACGCCCATCCCCGTTTCCTCCAGCGCCTCGACGGTAGCGAGGACGTCCCTGTCGGGGTCCAGCCAGTGCCGGTCAGTGAGATCCAGGTCCTGCACGCCAAGTGAAGCGCAGAACCGCACGACGCCGGGGACATCGATCTCCCTCCGGGTGAGCATGCCGTGGAAGGAGTACGTCATCATGCCGAGGGTCGGGTGAGCCATTGCTGCGTCCTTGCAGAGAAGAGGTTTCGGTAGCCGCGGGCGTAGAGTTCACCGGGGGAGCTGGAGAGCCTGCTCAGCGAGCGCAAAGCAGAGCGCCTCCCGCAGACACACTCGGGTCACGGCTCCCGCGCTTCGTCGATCAGCGCGATCAGGTTCTCCAGTGGCACATCCGCTTGCAGCGTGATGCCCGGCTCCAGGATGTAGCCGCCGTCGCCGCCCATGTCCGTCTTCAGCCGACGCACTTCGCGGCGCACGTCTTCGGGGCAACCGTGAACCAGCAACGTTTGAGTGGGCACGCCTCCGCAAAAGGTGAGGTGCTTGCCGAACTCACGCTTAAGCCACGCGAGGTCCATCGCCTCGGGCTGGAGGGGGTGGAGGAGGTCCAACCCGAGGTCCACCAGGTCGCCGACGATTTCGGTGACGTTGCCGCAGGAGTGGTGGAACACCGTGCGGCCGTTCTGCTTGGCGAGCGCGTAGATCTCGGCCAACCGTGGCTTGATGAGCTTGCGCCAATGAGTAGGGGAGAGGACCAACGCCTGCTGCGTCCCGTAGTCGTCGCTGACGGCGATGCCCTCGAAGGCGAACCGGTCGAAGAGAAGCGCCATGGTCTGCAGGAGGTAGTCTGCGAGGCCCCGGAGCAATGCGTCCGCGAAGCCAGGCGCAAGCACAACGTCTGTCATCAACGCTTCCATGCCGCGCATGAACGTGGCCCGCTCCCACAGATCGCCAACCCACAAGAGGCGGTAATGCCCTTGCCGCAAGGCACACCACTCGTCCAGGTGCGCGAACCGGTACGCTGCGCTGGGATCAGGGAAGGTGTAGCCCGACAGCGTCGACTCCGGCAGGCACGGGCCGACGGGCGAGCCGCGGTCCCGTTCGCTCGTGGACCACACCACCCCGAACTCGTCTGCGAGCGTCTCGCCGTACTCACCCGGGTCAGCGTACAACGGCTTCACAGACTTCGGCCCGACCATGCGGAGGGGGAGGTCGAGACGGTCTTCCAGCGGCGTGCCGTAGTGGGATTCGGCCAGTCGCTGTGCTGGCGGCGAGAATGAGAAGTTGTAGGGCACCGGCCCGCTCGGCTCGTGACGGAGGGTGCGCTCGATCCACTCGCGGCTGCACTGACGTTGGTTCATGCGACCCACAGTGCCTCTCTCTCGCTCACTTCACCGGTTGGGGAGCGTTCGCCAGTCGGTCCTTCAGCGCCGCCAGGAATCGGGCCGCCAGCGCGCCATCGACGAGCCGGTGGTCGGCCGAGAGCGTGAGACAGATCGTCGGCACGGCGACGATGCCAGCCGCCGTGAGGGTCAGTTTGTCTTCCACGGCGCCGACCGCGAGGACGGCCGCTTCCGGTGGGTTGATGATGGCGGTAAAGGACTTGACGCCGTACATACCGAGATTGGAGACGGTGAACGTGCTCTGCGCGCCCGCTGCGAGTCTCCCGGCTCGAGCACTGGCGACCACCGACCGTGCCCGTTCAGCAACCTCGGCGAGCGTGCGCTTGTCCGCTCCGGCCACCACTGGGACGACCAGCCCGTCATCCACGCTGACGGCGATACCGATGTTGATGTCTTCCAGGTAGTGGATCGCGTCTGCCTCGAGCCGGCAGTTCAGCCGGGGGAACTCGGCCAGCATATCGGCCGCCGCCTTCACAATCACATCGTTGAGCGTGACTCGCGGCTCGGCCGCCTGCCGAACGGCCAGGGCACGCGTCATGTCCACCTCGACGGTCACGTAGAAGTGCGGCGCCTCCCGGACGCTTTGCTGGAGACGAACCGCGAGGGCGCGCCGCATGCTGCTCAACGGAACGCGGGTGCCACGCAGGCTCTCGTGGTCGCGGGTCGGGAATGCCGCTACGTCGCGTTTCACAACGCAGCCAGCCGGCCCGGTGCCGGCAACTGCCTTCACGTCCACCCCGTGTTCGCGCGCGGCCGTGCGGGCGGCCGGCGTGGCGAGGGTGCCGGCGGGGGCAGGGCTGGTGGGCGTCGGCGCCGCGTCCTCAGGGGTGACGGCTTGCTCCGCGGGTGTTGTTCCAGCGCCGGGCGCCGTCGCCTCGTCGACCTGCTCTCCCGGCGCCCCAATCCATAGCAGTGTCTGCCCGGTCTCGACGGTGTCGCCTTCCTCGGCCATCAGTTTGAGGACCTGACCGGTCGCGTGGGACTCCAACTCCGCAACGGCTTTGTCGGTCTCGATATCGGCCAGCAGGTCGCCTGCTGCGACGTCGTCTCCGACGGCCACGTGCCACTTCACCAGCAGCAGTTCATCGGTGGTCTGCCCGGCGTCCGGAACGACGATCTTCGTTGCCATCTTACACCGCCTTGCCCGACGAGCCGTAGAGCCGCATGAGCGAACGCACGGACTCAATCACTGCCGCCTTGCCGGGCATCAGGAGATCGGTCGGCTTTCGAGAGCCGACGAGAGCCTGGTAGTTGACTTGGTTCGCGAGGTTCCCCACTGTCGCCCGCGCCGCCTCCAAGTAGCGCCGCTTCATGACCGTGCCGACGTGGAAGAGCGTGATCCCCTCGCGGATCAACGCGGCAACCGTATCAGGAGACAGTCCGCTTCCGCCATGGATCACCAACGGGACGTCGACCTGCTGCCGGATCGCCCGCAAGCGCTCCCACTTGATCTTGGCCGCGCCCTCGGTGCACAGGTGCACATTCCCGACGGAGACCGCCAGGAAGTCGACGCCAGTCGCCGCGACGAACGCGCGAGCTTCATGCGGGTCCGTCGCGCTGCCGGCGTCTTCGCCGCCGAAGTCCGGCAGTTGCCCCAACTCGGCCTGTACCTCGACGCCTTCGGGGTGGGCGAATGCCACCAGCTCCCGGGTCCGCTCCACGCGCTGCTCAAACGGAAGCTCCGAGGTGTCCAGCATCACCACGTTGAATCCGGCGCTGACACCTCGGCGCCCGTGCTCCGGTTCTCGGACCTCATTGAGGATCAGTGCAGCAGGTACGTCGAGGCGCCGGGCGACGGCGCGCGCGTAGGCGCCCAACGGCTCTATGCCGAACCGGTCCAGCCACGCCGGGTCCATCATCATGCCGCCGAAGCCCAGGACCACCGGCGACTGTTCCGCTTCCGCCGCTTCGGCGACAGCCTCGAAGCTGTAGGTGTCCCATGCTTCGAAGTACCCCACGGCGTAGCCGTCAGCCCTTGCCGCGCCGAGGAGCGTGGAGAGCGGACTCAACGCCACCGCAGGACCTCCCGGACGGCCTGCGCAATGTCCTGCTCATCGGGCACGTAGTACTTCTCCATCACCGGCGCGAAAGGCACGGGCGTGTCCGGCGCGGTCACGCGCTTGATGGGTGCGTCCAAGTGACCGAACGCCTGCTCCTGGATCTCAGCCGCGACTTCCCCGGCCCAGCCGCCGGTTCGCGGGCACTCATCGACGATGACCAGGCGCTCTGTCTTACGGACCGACTCGACGACCAACTCCGTGTCGAAGGGAACCAGCGTTCGCGGGTCGAGGACCTCACACGAGATGCCCTCCTCGGCGAGGGCTTCCGCTGCAGACAGCGCCTTGTAGACCATCAACAGCTTCGCAACGATGGTGACGTCGGTCCCTTCGCGGCGGATGGCTCCCTTGCCGAAGGGGATCGTGTAGTCGTCGAGCGGAACCTCTCCGACCGGCGAGAGCGCTCCCTTCTCGGCCCGCATGCCTTTGCTGCCGTACAGGAGTTTGTGCTCGAAGAAGAGCACCGGGTTGTCGTCGCGGATGGCCGTCTTCAGCAAGCCCTTGGCGTCGTAGGCGGTGGACGGGCAGGCAACCTTGAGCCCGGGAACATGGATGAAGTAGGACTCGGGGCTCTGCCCGTGCTGTGCGGCCCGCGTGGTAGCACCCGAAGGCGCGCGCATGACCAAAGGCACAGCGACCTTCCCGCCCGACATGTAGCGCATCTTCGCTGCCTGGTTGACGAGTTGGTCCATGGCGCAGAAGAGGAAATCGGCGTACTGCACATCGGCGACGGGGCGCATGCCGGCCAGCGCCGCACCGACGGCTGCGCCGGCAATGCCTGCTTCGGAGATGGGCGTGTCGAGGATGCGCTGGTGGCCGAACTCCTCGGCCAGCCCCAGCGTCACGGTGAACGCGCCGCCGAAGCCGCCGGGAATGCCGATGTCTTCGCCCAAGCAGAACACACGCTCGTCGCGCCGCATCTCCTCGCGGATCGCCTCTCGCAGGGCTTCGGCGATGGTCATGGTTCGGGTTTCCGGCTGAGCTACCGCCATCAGTGCGCTCCCTCCTCGGTGAACACGTGCCTCAAGCAGTCTTCCGGTGCACGTGCCGGGCTCTCCCGCGCGAAGGCAACGGCCTGCTCAAGCTCCTCCTCGACGGCGGCCGCAATCGCTGTCAGCGCCTCGTCGGTAGCCTGCTCGCTTTCCTTGAGCTGTGCGGCCAGACGGGCGATTGGGTCGCGCGCCTTCCATTCAGCCTCCTCCTCCCGGGACCGGTAGCCGCGGGTGTCACTTCGGGAGTGGCCGATGAACCGGTAGGTCTCGCACTCGACGAACGTCGGGCCGCCGCCCGAGCGGGCGCGCTCGACCGCTGGGGCAATCGCCTCGTGCACCGCCAGCACGTCCATGCCGTCCACGGTGACGCCCGGAATGCCGTAGCCGTGGGCGCGGTCGGCCAACTTCTCCAGTTTCACGACTTGCTCGACGGGCGTCGAGGCGCCGTACTTGTTGTTCTCGCAGATGAAGACCACCGGCAAGTCCCAGATCGCCGCCATGTTGACCCCTTCATGGAAGGCCCCCTCGTTCACGGCGCCATCGCCCATGAAGCAGCAAACCACCTGACCGGTCTTCTGCAGCTTGAAGCCAAGGGCCATGCCGGAAGCCACGGGGGTGTTGCCGCCGACAATGGCAATGGCCGTCAGCGACCCTACGGCTGGGTCGCCCACATGCATCGAGCCGCCGTACCCGCCGCAACATCCGGTCGTCTTGCCAAACAGCTCGGCCATTAGCGAGTCCATCGAGACGCCCTTCGCAATCGCGTGCCCGTGGGGGCGGTGTGTGCTGGTGATCCAGTCGGTTTGTTGCAGTGCCTCGCAGACGCCGACGGCACAAGCCTCCTGGCCGATGTAAAGGTGCAGCGTCCCCGGCATGACGCCCTCCAAGAACAACTGGTTCACCTTCTCCTCGAACCGCCGTATCCGCACCATCTGCCGGTACAGGTGCAGTAGTTGCTCTGTCGAGAGGGGCATGGGTTGTGTGTCTCCTGCGAAGGCGCGTCGGTGGGGTGACGTATCACGTGTCATGTTCCACGTGTCACGTTGGTGGCGCCGGGGTTGTCGGTGGCGGCGTTTGACCATGAACCACTGCGCGAGCGAGTCCTCTGCAAGCGCTCAGGGGTCGCCCCAACCGTCGAGGTGTTCAGACGAGGGGCGGGTAGCCGATTCCCCAGACCGTTGAGTATACAGCCGTTAGCGCCGGAACGCACGTCGCACCGGCGAACGAGGCAGCTACGGTGTTGGCAGCCCAGCCATAGCGATTCCCGGCTCGATGCATTTGACATGACCATCGCAGAAGAGCATGTTCGGGCCGGGCGTGTGCCACTTCGGCTCGAAGTCGGCGGACACCACGTACTTCGAGGGATCGGTGTTCCAGGGCGAGTCGAGGGGCTGAGGCTGGGGGGGCAGGCCGGCGACGAGGGGAGGCGACAGGAGCCCAAACCCGTAGTCATAGCTGGTGCCCTCGGTCTGCCACTTCTTGGCGACGTCGCTCGGGCAACGGAACAGCTCTCGGTTCTTCACGTAAGGAAGCAGCAGCACCACAATGCCGGGCTGCCCGTCCTGCGAGGGGGTGGAGTAGGCCAGCGGCAGCAGCCCGTCGTAGTCGGAGGCGTACATCTCCAAGGCGAGACCGATCTGCCGCAGGTTGGACCCGCACCGAGTCTTCCGCGCCTGTTCGCGCGCCCTGGCGAAGACGGGGAACAGCAGCGCTGCCAGAATCGCGATGATGACAATCACGATGAGCAGCTCAATGAGCGTGAAGCCCTGGCGGCCGCCACGAGGGAACCTCTCGCCTGGTCTGCCTTGCTCGCGGAAGAGCATGCCGGTCACTGCCCTCCGAAGACGCTCAGCAGCATCTGAGCCAAGGGAGCGACCTCCCGCCGTTGCTGGGGATTGAGCCGGGTGACCAACTGGGTAGCCGCCTCAACCATGCGGGGTGCGAACTCGGACTGCCTGATCTGCGCAACCTGGGCGGGCGGGATGGACTGCAGCATGGAGATGCCCCACTGGAGCCACTTCTGGCGCGCCGGCGCGTCCAAGCTGAAGAAGGAATCCCACATCATGTTCCAGCCCTGGTTCATGCGCTGCGCCACCTGGTCGCGGTTCAGCTCCTCGAGGGGGACGACCAGATACACTCGGCGCCACTTCAGGTTCAGCGGCGTGCACAGCTTGTCCAGCACAGTCTCAAGGGCTTCCTGCTTCGCTTCGACGGACACGTCGCCCTGCAGGTCCTCCTCGGCGACGACCGGGTAACCGCTCGCTCCCCAAAGGGCATCCAGGGCGGAGAGAAGCGTTCCGTTTTGCACGGAGAGGTCGACCTGCTCGTGGTACTCGGCTGCCCGGAACGGCCGCAGCGGGTCCCACGGGAAAGTCCCCCCGGCCTGGAGTTGCCCTGCCGGTCCCCCGCGGTCGCCACCGTTCGGTCGGAACGCGAAGACGTTGCGCAGCAGTTCTCCCTGCTGTTTCTCGAAGGGCATGTGTAGAATCCGGTCGCGCTGCTGATCCATGAGGAACTGGATCAGCTCTTTGCTCTCCCAAGCGGGCGCCTGTTGGGTCGGCTTGCCAACCAGGTAGAGCCGCAGCCAACGACTGCCGCACTGCTGAACAGCCCGATCCAGAGCCGTCTCCCCTGCGGTGCTGTCGACCCTCAGGGTCACCTTGCCCGGCAGCTCGGCGCTGGCACAGATCTCCCACTGGGTCTGCTTGCCGATCTCGGTGAGGGCGTCACCGAGGCCCGCGTCCTTCAAGTCCAAGGTGACAGTGCCCGGTCCCTTGGTGCCCGCCTCCTGGGCCTGCAGTACTTGCACGCCTGTCAGGGCCAACAAAACAGTCACCAACAAACTCACGTGAACCCAGCTTCCGTACCATCTTGTGTCCATGGGAACAACCTCCGGCTTGCCGTGTGTGTAGTCTACCCAATACAGACGCAGCGGGCGCCGCGACTATGCGCGTGAACCGGTCCTGATTGCAGACGGGACCAAGTGTTCCGGGCAAGGAAGGAGACGGAGCGCGGCCGGCGTACCAACAGCTTCCCTGTTCGTCCCTCTCTCACCTTTCCTCCAAGGAGCAAACCCGTTGCCAAACGTGAACCTCGGTCTCATCGGATTCGGCGAGTGGGCGCGCGGCGCTTACGTGCCCACACTGAGCACTCTCGACAACGTGGAAGTGGTAGCCGTCGCGGCCCGGAGCGCGGCGACGCGGCAACGCGCTCGCGAAATGCTGGGGGAGGCGGTCGCCACCACCGCCGACTACCGGGAGGTTTTGGCGGACGCGTCGGTTGACGCCGTGCTGGTTGCCGTGCCCAACGCCCTCCACCGAGAAGTCGCCGTAGCTGCCCTTGCCCAGGGCAAGCACCTCTTCCTGGAGCTGCCCATTGCGCTCGTCCGTGGTGACGTCCGGGCGGTCCTCGACGCAGCGACCTCAGCCGACCGCCTCGTCCAGTTCGACTTCGAGCTTCGCTACCTGCCCGTCGCCCAAGCAGTGCAGCGGCTGGTAGCTCGGGGTGACGTCGGCCGGCCGCTGTCGGCCTCCGTAGACCTGAGCTGCAACTGGGGTCGCGGCGGCGGCGACTTCAGCGACCCCTTGGCCAGGGCGGCGTTCTATTTGTGGGTCGGCGCGTGGTACCTCGACATGCTCGACGTGCTGCTCGGCGGCCTCGCGCCCCGGGGGGCACAAGTGACCGGAATCCGCGCCTTCAACGGCCCGATGCTGGACCAGGGCCACGCACTCCTTGAGTACGACAGCGGAGCCGTTGGTCGGTTCAGCCACTCGATTCTCTCACCGAAGGTGGGGACGTTCGTCACCGGCTGGCTCTTGGGCGAAGAAGGCGAGCTGGTGGTTGACTTCCAGGAAGGCACGCTGACCAAGTACTCGGCGGCCGGCTCCGTCAACGAAGGGCAGCACCCGCCGAAGCGACCGGTCCACGGCTGGGCGGGCATGCGCGAAAGCCTGGAGAGCTTCGTGTCGGCGGTAGGGGAGGGGACGCCAGTAGTCGCCGACGCCGAGGTTGCTCGCCGCGTGCACGAAGCGGCATTCGCGTGCCACGAGGCGGACCAGCGGGCGCGGGGAGAGCGGGAGTGAGAACGCCGGGCGAGGGGCCGCCTCGGCAGGTCTGAGCGGAGTTCTTCCTCCGGGTGGTGTATAATCTGCTCCTTGTGCCCCTCCCCGAATCGGCCCGCCGAGTGGACCATTTTGGGGGGCACCCCATCGGCAGTGAGGGGACTTGATGCGAACCACGCGACAACGGAGTTCGGAATGGCCGAAGCCGGTCGCCGTCATAGACATCGGCGCCAGCGCGCTGCGCGCCGAGATCGCCGAGATCAACGAAGACGGTACCATCCGGCAGTTGGAGTCTCTGCGGAAGGGCGTTCTCCTGGGGAACGACACCTTCACCCGCGGCGAGTTGTCGCTTGAGTCCGTCCGGGCCGCTTGTGAGGTACTGCGGGGCTTCAAGAAGGTGATGGATGAGTACGGCGTTCGCGACATTCGGGCAGTCGCGACCAGCGCCGTCCGTGAAGCGGCCAACAGCGACACGTTCCTCGATCGGGTCTTCATGACCACCGGAATTGAAGTCGAGATCATCGAGGGTCCGGAAGAGAGCCGACTGTCCTATGCCGCCATCCACGAGGCGCTGAATGGCCGGGTTCCCTTCGACAAGGGCGTGGCGCTCTTGGTGGAGGTGGGCGGGGGCAGCGCCGATGTCGCCATTCTCGACGACGGCGAGATCGTCCATTCGGCGACCCTGGCCATGGGCGCGATCCGCTTGCGGCAGACGGTCGCCGGGATCAGTACCGACCACGCCCAGCGGACGGAGTTGTACAAGCGCTTCATCCACAACGCGGTGGCGAACCTGCAACGGGACGTGTCGCTGCGCGAGGCGGACCACTTCATCGCCCAGGGCGGCGATATGCGGCTGGTCGCACGCCGGCTCAAGAAGGCGGTGTTCCACGACACCTTCCACGAGATCGACAGGGAGACCTTCTCCGAGTTCTGCACCCAGACCTCTCGGCTGACCCGGGAGAACCTCGTCGCCAAGTACAACGTGTCGTACCTCGAAGCCGAGACCCTGGTTCCGGCGCTGCTGGCCTACAGCGCGTTCCTGAAGGAGACCCCAGCCTCTTCCGTGATCGTCCCCAACGCCAGCCTGCGACGCGGGCTGCTCCTGGAGATGGCCAGTTCGCAGACCGGGCGCAGCTTCGAGGCGCTGGACAAGCACGTCCTGTCCTCGGCGCTGTCGCTGGCGGAGAAGTTCTCCGTCGATCTCGCGCACGGCCAGCATGTGGCCAACACGGCGACCAGCCTCTTCGACGCCCTGAAGAAGGAGCACGGCCTCGGTACCCGCGAGCGGCTGTTTCTGCAGGTGGCCGCGCTCCTGCATGAGGTGGGCATGTTTGTGGGCATGACCGCGCACCACCAGCACACCTACTATGTGATCTCCGCCGCCCAGCTCTTCGGGCTGGGGCGCGAGGAGATTGAGCTGGTGGCCAATGTGGCCCGCTACCACCGTCGCTCCACGCCAAAGCGTGAGCACGCGGGGTACATGCGGCTCGACCGTGCCGCCCGAGTGCTTGTCTGCAAGCTGGCCGCGCTACTGCGCGTGGCGGACGCCCTCGACCGCGACCACCAGCAGAAAGCGCGGCGACTGCGATTCCGCATCACCGAGGACGAGTTCCTCATCCTGGTCGACCGAAACCGCGACTGGACGATGGAACGCATGACACTGGAGGAGAAGGGCGACCTGTTCCTCGCCTGCTTCGGCAAGCGAGTGGCACTGCGGGGCGTCTGATTGCCATGACCAAGAAAACGAAAACTGAGCTGACCGACCCCAGCCTGTACCTCAACCGCGAACTCAGTTGGCTGGAGTTCAATGCCAGGGTACTGGAAGAAGCGCAAGACGCCAGCGTGCCGCTGCTGGAGCGCCTCAAGTTCGCGTGCATCGTCAGCTCCAACTTGGATGAGTTCTTCATGGTTCGCGTCGCCCGGCTGAAGCGGGCGGTGGCGGAAGGTCGCACGGAGCGTTGCCCGGCCGGGCTGACGCCGCGGCAGCAACTCCAGCGCGTGCACGCCCGCAGTCACCGGCTGGTGCGCGACCAATACAAGTGCGTGTTCGACGAGATCCTCCCGGGGCTGGCGAAGCGCGGCATCCGCCTGGCGCACACGCCAGATCTGAGCCCCGCTCAAGCGACCCACGTGGAGCGTGTGTTCGCCACCGAGCTGTTCCCGGTGCTCACCCCGATGGCGGTTGAACCGGACCGGCGCTTCCCGCTCCTGGCTAATCTGACCCTGAGCTTCGGCGTCATGTTGGCGCCCGCGTCTCCTGACGGCGAGCCCCGCTTCGCCGTCGTCCCGATCCCCTCGGGACTGCCCCGCTTGGTGCAGTTGCCCGCGGACGAGGGGCTGACCTACCACTCGCTCGAGGATATCGCGCGAACATACCTCGGCCGGCTCTTTCCGGGACAAGAGATCCTGTCGGCGTCGCTGTTCCGAATCACCCGCGACTCGGAGCTGGAGTTCGACGACGAAGGGGCGCCTGACTTCCTCCACGCGGTCGAGGAGGAGCTGCAGACCCGGCGGACCAACCACCCCGTCCGGCTGGAAGTGGAAGCTGCCGCGGACGACCAACTCGTGAAGTGGCTGCTCGGGGAACTGAAGCTGCGAACCGAGACCCTCTACCGGCTGCCCGGGTCGCTGGATGTGCGCGACCTCCTGACGCTGGTCGAACTGCCCGGACATGAAGACCTCTGGGATGAGCCGTTCGAGCCGGTCCTTCCCGGCGCGCTGCTGGACGCAGAATCCCTGTTCCCCGTTCTTCGCGAACACGACGTCCTCCTGCATCATCCCTATGAGTCGTTCGAACCAGTGGCGCAGTTAGTATCCGAGGCCGCCATCGACCCCGACGTGCTGGCCATCAAGTTGACGCTGTACCGCACCAGCGGCGAATCGCCGATCATCTCTGCGCTGGTCCGCGCCGCCCAGGCGGGGAAGCAGGTCACGGCCGTGGTCGAGGTCACGGCGCGATTCGACGAGGAGCGCAACGTGGAATGGGCGAAACGGCTTGAGGAGGCCGGCGCGCACGTGATTCACGGCGTCCACGCCCTCAAGACGCACGCCAAGATCTTGCTGATTGTGCGCCGCGAGCCGGACGGAATCCGGCGCTATCTTCACCTGGGGACCGGCAACTACAATGATCGCACGGCTCGGCTGTATACGGACCTGGGTCTGCTCACTGTCGATGAGGAACTGGGCATCGACGGCTCAAGCTTCTTCAATGCGCTTACCGGGTACTCGGATCCACCCGCGTTCCGGAAGCTGACCATGGCGCCGACGGGGCTTCGGGAGCGGTTCATCGCGTTGATCGACCGCGAAGCGCAGAAGGCCAAGGATGGCCAGCCGGTTGAGATCCTCGCGAAGATGAACTCGCTGGTCGACCCGCAGATCATCCGCGCGCTGTACCGCGCCTCTCAGACCGGGGTGCCCATCTGGCTGAACGTGCGCGGGATCTGCTGCCTGCGTCCGCGGGTAAAGGGCGTCAGCGACACGATCCGCGTGGTCAGCCTCGTGGACCGCTACCTGGAACACAGCCGCATGTTCTACTTCCGGAACGGGGGCGACGAGGAGCTGTACCTGTCCAGCGCCGACTGGATGGGGCGGAACCTCGACCGTCGCGTCGAACTGATGTTCCCCATTGAGTCGCCCGAGACGAGAGACAAAGCCCTCACGATCTTGCGCACATTCTTCGCCGAGACCGAAAAGGGCCGCTGGCTGCGCGCCGACGGCAAGTATGCCCGCAAGCCACGGCGCGCCGGCGACCCGACCGTGCGCTGCCAGCAGCACTTCCGCGAGCAGGCCGCCACCGCCCACAGCCACGCCGAGTACCTCACGCGCACGCGCTTCCGGCCCATGCGGCGGAACGCGGCCGTCGAAGACGGCGACGAGACGCCGGCGCTCACCTGACGAGGGGCGAGTAGGTGACCGAGGGGACCTATGGGACCGCTCAGACGGAACGGGCGGATCGGTCACCGACCACCGATGACTGGTCACTGATGACTGGTCGCCGCTCACTGACAACCGCCTCGCAACCGACATGCCTCCAGAACCCCTCAGCCTCCTTGTGAAGCCCGCCGGGGCGGACTGCAACCTCAACTGCACGTACTGCTTCTACCTGCCCAAGCAGGCGCTCTACCCGGACGCGAAGGTCCGGCGGATGCCGCTCGAGGTGGCCGAGGAGATGGTCCGGCAGTATATGCCGCTGGGCGGGGCGTCTCCCTCCTTCGGCTGGCAGGGCGGCGAGCCGACGTTGATGGGGCTGGACTTCTTCAAGCGCGTCGTGGGGTGGCAGCAGCAGTATGGCGTTTCGGGGCAGACGGTCGGGAACGGGCTTCAGACCAACGGGCTGCTGCTCGATGAGGAGTGGGCGAAGTTCCTGGCGGAGTACAACTTCCTGTTGGGTGTGAGCGTGGACGGCCCGCAGGATTTGCACGACCACTACCGGCGCAACGTCGCCGGCGGGCCGTCGTGGGAACGGGTCATGCGGGTGCTCGACATCCTCCGCCAACACAGCGTCGAGTTCAACATCCTGGTGCTGCTGAACGACCGCAACGTCAAGGAGCCGCGCCGCGTCTACGACTTCCTCCGCCAGAACGACCTGAACTTCGTCCAGTTCATCCCGTGCGTCGAGCAGGACCCGAGCACGGGTCTGCTTGCGCCCTACTCGGTCACTCCGGAGGAGTACGGCGCGTTCCTCTGCGCCTTGTTCGACGAGTGGTACGGCGACGGACAGACGCGGTTCTACGAGCGCATGTTCGACGACACCTTCATGGCGTACATGGGCTACGAGCAGCCCACCTGCCTCTTCCGCAAGAAGTGCGGCAACTACGTCGTCGTCGAGCACAACGGCGATGTCTACGCCTGCGACTTCTTCGTCGAGCCGGACTGGCAACTCGGCAACCTGACGGAGACGCCGCTCCAAGAGATCGTCAGGACGCCGCGCGCGCTTGAGTTCCGCGACCGCAAGTGGAAGGAATTACCCGCCGACTGCGAGCACTGTCGGTTCCGCTGGCTCTGCCAGGGCGGCTGCCCCAAGCACCGCCTCGCCCTCCCCGACGGCACGCCGCCGCCCAACTACTTCTGCCGGGCGTACCAGCGGTTGTGGGAACACAGCGAAGGTAGAATGCACGAACTGAAGAAGCGGTTCGAGGCGGAGGAACGAGTGCGCCAGCAGGAACTGGCATTCGAGAGGGGAATGACCTCACCCGCTGCGCCGGCCCCCGACGCGGCTGTTCCGCCCGCCAAGACCGGCCGCAACGATCCGTGCCCCTGCGGTAGCGGGAAGAAGTACAAGAAGTGCTGCGGGCACGTGTAGCGGCCGCTAGCCGACACTCACAGCTCGTAGAGGAGTTCTCTGACCGGGCTCTCGCGATAGGATCTCGCCCATGCCACCCCTCACAGCCGCCGCCGCCAAGGCAAACATCACTCCGTACGTCGGGGTCTCTCTCTCCGGCTTCGGCGGGCGCGACCATGGCGCCGAAGGCATTCACGATGAGCTGTGGGCGAAGGCGCTGGTGCTGGAAACGGGGGACACTCGCGTCGCCGTCGTCTCGTGCGACCTGATCGGGCTTACGCTCGACTCGGTGGCGCGCATCCGTCAGCGCGCCGAGGCGATGTGCGGCATCCCCGGCGACCACGTGGTGCTGGCAGCGACGCACACCCACTCCGGCCCGGCGATGGGCTGCCTGCGATTGCTTGGGCAGGACCCGGCGTGGGTGGAGGTCGTCGAGAGGAAGATTGCCGGGGCGGTCGCTGAGGCGAACCGCAACTTGGTCGCGGCCACGGTTGGCGTCGGTTGCGGCGAGGTGCAGATCGGCATCAATCGGCGCGAGCGGCAGCCGGACGGCACCATCCGGCTCGGGCGCAACCCCGGCGGCCCCCTCGACACCACCGTTGGCGTGCTGCGAGTGGACGCGGCTTCCGGTGAGCCGATTGCCGCCCTAATCCACCATCCGTGCCACCCGGTGGTGCTGGGCGGCAACAACTACCTGATCTCCGCGGACTTCCCGGGCCGCGCGACAGCCTTCGTGGAGCGGGCGCTTCCCGGCGTCACCGCACTGTTCGTCAACGGGTGTGCGGGCAATATCAACTCCGACCCTTTCGGCCATACCTTCGAAGCTGCCGAGCGCCTCGGCGCGACCCTTGGCGCCGAAGCGGTGAAGGCGTACCACGGAATCGAGTTGGCGGACGAGACCACCCTCCGTTGCGCGACCGAATGGGCCGATGCCCCGCTTCAGCCGCTGCCCCCGCGCGCGGGAACGCAGTCCCTCTTCGACTCGCGACGGCAAGCCCTCGACGCCGAGGTCGCCGCGGGCAGACTTTCTCCGCTGAAGTGCGACACCGACCACGTCCTCGGCTGGCTCGGCGACGTCCTCACCGAGTGGGACAAGCCCCGCCAGCAGACCACGCGCCGACTCGAGGTCCAGGCCGTTGCTGTGGGCGACACCGCCTTCGTGACCACTCCCGGGGAGACGTTCGTCGAGATCGGCCAGGCCATCGCCGCCGGGTCCCCATTCCCCCACACCTTCGTCACCGGATACACCAACGGCGTGGTCGGCTACATCCCCGTGGACACCGCCTTCGAGGAGGGCGGCTACGAGGTGGAGAGCGCGTACCAGTTCTACTACGGCACTTACTCGCTGGCGCCGGGGACGGAGGCAGCCGTGGCTGCAGCCGGTATCCGGGCAGCCGCCGCGGTTCGCTGACCGCGCCTCGCGCTGGCCGCAACCCGGCAAGCCGGCCGCACAACAGGAGGTCTACCGATCGTTCTCAATGCAATTGCACTCGCTTTGAGCGCTCACCTCGCACCAGCGGGCGCCGGAGACGCGCCGACGCTCCCCGACCGCTGGGTCTACGTCTCCCGCAACCTGAACCGCGACCAAGACGTCGACGACATCCGCGCAATCGCGACCACTGCCAGCCAGCACGGTCTGAACGGCATGCTGCTGACCGGCTCGTTCGACACCCTCGATCTCCGCGACGCGGCGTACTTCGCCCGGCTGGAACAGGTGAAGGCCCTCTGCCGCGAACGGAGCATTGAGATCATCCCGATCATCTTCTCGGCCGGGTACGGCGGCGGAGTGAGGGCGCATGACCCCAACCTGGCCGCGGGGCTGCCCGTGGTGGACGCGCCCTATGTCGTCCGCAATGGGGAAGCAGTGCTGGTGCCAGAAGGGGGCGTGAAGCTCGTGAACGGCGGCTTCGAGGAAGCAGAGGGGCAGAAGCTGCCGGGCTTCGACTTCTACGACAAGCCGGGCGAGATCGCCCACTTGGATCACGAGATCTTCAAGGAGGGCGGCACCGCGCTCCGCTTCGAGCGGGTGGCCGAGTTCAGCCCCGACCACGGCCATGCCCGGGTCATGCAGCAAGTGAAGGTGAAGCCGCACCGGTTCTACCGGTTGAGCCTTTGGGTGCGAACCAAGAACCTGCAGCCAAAGAGCGCCTTCCGCCTGCAGGTCTACACCGAGAAACGCGCGTTGGCGTCCGTCGATCCCGGACTATCGGGCACCAACGACTGGACGCAAGTTGCACTCGACTTCAACAGCGCCGACAACGAGATGCTCGGCTTCTACCTTGGTCAATGGGGCGGGAAGTCAGGCACCGTCTGGCTGGACGACCTCCGGCTGGAAGAGCGGAGTCTGGTCAACGTCGTTCGCCGCCCCGGCTGCCCGGTGATCGTCCGCAGCGAAGACGGCGCCACCACCTACGACGAGGGCCGCGACTACGAGCCGCTCCCGCCCCTCCAGCGATTCCGCGCGAATGCCGACCCGACGCCGCTGAAGGTGGTCGCTGGCGGCCGGATCAAGGACGGCGACCGTCTCCGCCTCAGCTACTACCACGCACTGTCGATCAACCAGGGGCAGGTGTCCGTCTGCATGTCCGAGCCCAAACTCTACGAGATCTGGAGCCAAGTGGCCGTGGAGATCCACAAACGGCTCGCGCCCAGCAAGTGGTTCCTCAGCATGGACGAGATCCGCATGGGCGGGAGTTGCGCCGCCTGCAAGGCGCGGGGGATGACCATGGGCGAGATTCTCGGCGACTGCCTCACCAAGCAGGTCCAGCTCATCCGCGCGCTGGACCCCAAAGCCGAGGTCTACGTCTGGTCCGACATGCTGGACCCCAACCACAACGCCCACGGCGACTACTACCTGGTAGACGGCGACTTCACCGGCTCCTGGGAGCACGTCCCCAAAGACCTGATCATCGCCTGCTGGTACCACAAGATCCGCGACAAAAGCCTCAAGTCCTTCTCCGCCCTCGGCTTCCGCACCCTCGGCGGCGCCTACTACGACAGCAACTCTCTCGATGGCTGCCGCGATTGGCTGGCGTCGCTGCAGAGGACGCCGAAGGCTCGCGGCATCATGTACACCACGTGGCAGAACAAGTACGAGTTGTTGGCGGGATTCGGAGAATTGGTGAGCAAGTGAGCGGGTTGGGTGAGGGCGCTTGGCAGTCCCCAGCGCTTGTCGGGTTGCCGGGGTCAGCTACGCGGAGGGACGGCGTTGAACTTGACAGAACGGCCTTGCCGTTGTACATCATGCTGAACACTGTTCATTGGGCATGCGAACTATGGACTCCCTCGGCCGGAATCTGAACCGTATCCGCTCTGCGCGAGGCATGTCGCTTCGGGACTTGGCGGAGGCCGCGAACGTCTCTCCGAGTTTTCTCTCCCAGATCGAGAACGACAAGACGTCGCCCTCCATCAGCTCGCTCACGGACATCGCTCGGGGTCTGGGGACCACTGTCGCCCGGCTGATTGAGGAGTCCCCCAACCGCGCCAACCCCGTGACGCGGAAGTCGGGCCAGAAGCACATGTCCATTGGCGACCCACCGATCGACATGCAGCTCCTGACGGATAGCGACCTGCACAAGAAGATGGAGCCCATCCTCTTCGTGATGCCTCCAGGGAGCAGTTCCGGTTCGCAGCCGTACAGCCACGTTGGGCAGGAGGTCGCGCTGGTGCTCTCCGGCCAGCTTGGCGTGACGCTGGACCGAACGGACTACTACCTGGAGACCGGTGACAGCATCTACTTCGACTCCAACCGGCCGCACCGCTTCCACAACCCCGGAGCGACCGAAACGCGCGTCATCTGGGTAGTGACGCCACCGACGTGCTGACGAGAACTCTCTGGCGTCAGAGGAGCAGACCTCCGGACAGAGGCCAGATGCCCTCATGGGTGCCCTCGCCGAGGGGGTGGAGGCGCGCGGGCAAGCCAAGCGGTCTATTACCGCGGCGGGTCCCTTCAGCGTCCGTCCGCACTGCCGCCTTTTTTTTGCCACTCCGCGACTCGCCAGAAAGCCCGCGCCACCGGCGCTATGTAGAGCAGCTTCACCTCGTCCAGCACCATCTCCCGCCGGTCCACGTTCCAGTACTCGCCGTGGCGGCCGTTCTTGTCGCGGCCGAACTCGCGTTGGTAGGCACACATCCGCCGCGCGGCGTCGAGCCAGCGGCGGTCACCGTCGGCTGCGTGCAGGTCCAGGAAGGCGTCGACCAAGTCGCTCCCGCCCCATTGCCCCGTGTCGCCGAAGGCGCCGGCAGGCGCGACCCACTTGTTCAGGCACGCTGCGGCCAGCGTCTGGGCGTCTTCGAGGTAGTTTCTATCGTGCTTGATCTGGTAGAGCAGAACCGCTGCTCGGATCGGTGCCGCCGTCTGGTAGGCACGGTACCCCTTCTTCACCGTCCAGTCCCCTTCGGCGACTGCGGCGCCCTGGTGGAACAAGTTGGTCTCGGGGTCTCGAACGCCGACCTCCGGAGCGTTGAGCCAGGCGTACCAGCGCTCGGCCGCGGCGAGGTACTCCTTCGTTCCAGTGAGTTGGTAGAGCTTGAGGGCCACTTCCGTCGCCGGTGCCGTGGTACAAACCACCGACTCTGTCTCCTCGTTCTCTCGCTGCCGGATGCCGCCGCCTTTGGTGCGCCGCTCCCCCTCCAGCAGGAACTCCATCACCTTCTCTGCTCTGGTCAGGTACTTCTGCTCCCCGGTCACTCCGTGGGTCTCGAGCAGCCCCAGCGCCAGCCAGGCGTTGTCGTCGTAGAACCGCTCCGACGGCATTGATAGAACCTGGTAGCCGCCGACCCCGTTGTCGCCAACCTCCCAGTAGGCGTCGAGCGCGTCGACGAACTTGACGAGCCTGCCGTTGTAGTCGTCCGGGCACACCCGCGCCGCCGCCGCCAGCGCCAGGAGCTGGAACCCCGCCGGCCACACGAACGAGAAGCGACCGTAGTCGTTCTCGCGCTCGCCCGCAGGCTGATGCCAGTCGGCCGACAAATCGCTGCCCTGCTTCTTCCCGACCCGGTACCACTCGGCATACAGGTCGGTTCCCGCCACCCGGAGGTCCCTCTCGATCCGGTCGAAGATCTCATGACCCCACGCCGTGAAGTCCGGGTCGGCCGCGCGAGCGGCTGAGCTTGCCCCCACAAGGAAGAGCGTGAGCAAGCAAGCGGCAAGGTGTTGAGGCAGGTGCATTTCGTGATTCCTGTCAGACGAGTCGGTGTCTCAACGCAAAGGGAAGGGGACGGGGTCGTGGGTAGCGACGCCCCGCTCGGCGAGTCGAGGTCCAGTCGCTTCTTCCCGGTGTCAGCTCTGAGTAGCCGTTCAGCGCGATCCTCTGGTCTCAACCAACGTGCATGGAGGGTACACGGTTCGTAAGTGGTGGGCAAGGGTGGGGAGCGGTGAGGCGCCGCCCGCACTCCAGCTCCCACCGCGGGCTATACTCAGTACAGATCAACTCGTGGAGGTCAGTCACTTTGGCGCAACAGGAGTTCGGACTCGTTGGTCTGGCGGTCATGGGGCAAAACCTGGCTCTGAACATTGCCCGCAACGGGTTCCCGATTGCGGTCTACAACCGGACGGGGGAGAAGACGCGGGATCTCGTCGGGCGCTGCCCCGACGGGCTGCCGCTTATCGGCACGTACTCCATCGAGGAGTTTGCGCAGTCGCTCAAACGCCCCCGACGAGTGATGCTGATGGTCCAGGCAGGGCCGGCGGTCGATGCTGTGATCGCCCAGATGCGGCCGCTGCTGGAGCCGGACGACTTGGTCATCGATGGCGGGAACTCGTTCTTCCAGGATACCCGTCGCCGTGAGAAGGAGCTGCGGCAAGCGGGCATCCACTTCCTGGGTGTGGGCGTTTCGGGGGGCGAGGAAGGCGCGCTGAACGGGCCCTCCATCATGCCCGGCGGGCCGCGGGACGCGTACGACTTGGTTGCGCCCGTCTTGACCACCATCGCGGCGCAGGTAGCGGGCGAGTCGTGCTGTACGTACATTGGCCCCGATGGAGCCGGTCACTACGTGAAGATGGTCCATAACGGCATCGAGTACGCCGACATGCAGCTCATCGCGGAGGCGTACTTCCTGCTGGTGCGCGGACTGGGGATGGAGGCGCCCGAGCTGGCTGAGGTGTTCGCCCGGTGGAACGAAGGCGAGCTCGACTCGTATCTCATCGAGATCACCGCCGCCATTCTCCGGAAGACCGACGACGAGACCGGACAGCCGCTGGTCGACCTGATTCTCGACAAAGCCGGTCAGAAGGGCACCGGCAAGTGGACCTCGGAATCGGCGCTGGATCTGGGCGCGCCGGCGGCCACGGTGGCGGAAGCCGTCTTCGCGCGCGCCATGTCTGCGCAGAAAGACCTCCGCAGCCACGCCTCGCGGCAACTGCGCGGTCCCGGTACCGAGTACGAGGGTGACCGGACGCAGTTCGTCGAGGCGGTGCGGCAGGCGCTCTATGCCTCCAAGATCTGCTGCTACGCCCAGGGCTTTGAGCTGCTGCGGGCCGCCGGCGACGAGTACAACTGGCACCTTCGCTACGGCGACCTGGCGCGGATCTGGCGCGGCGGCTGCATCATCCGCGCCCAGTTCCTGCACCGGATCACCGACGCGTTCGAGACGGAGCCGGACCTCCCCAACCTGCTGTTGGCTCCCTACTTCAGGGACGCGGTGCACGCGGCGCAGACCGCTTGGCGGCACGTGGTTGTCACCGCGGTGACGCTCGGTATTCCGGTCCCCGCGTTCAGTTCCGCGCTGGCGTACTTCGATTCCTACCGGCACGAACGCCTGCCCGCCAACCTCATCCAGGCGCAACGGGACTACTTCGGCGCGCACACCTACGAGCGCGTGGATCGCGAGGGCGTGTTTCACACCGAGTGGGTGTAGCGGCCGGCGCGTAGCCGGTGGGTCCACGCGCTGGCGCGCGCAGCTACGTCTTCAGCACCGCCGCGTCGTCGATGCCGACTGCGGTGGGTCCACGCGCTGGCGCGCGCAGCTACGTCGACGCGCCGGTGGTGTATAATCACTATCTCTGCGGGGACACCGCGGCCGGGAGGGTCTGCTCCGCCTGCGCCGGCTGTCCCGATCACCGCCCTCAAGCGCCCTGCCGTGTTAGGAGCCTGAATTCGTGGCAGACAAGAAGCAACTGCAAACCGTCGGCACCCCCGACCTCACCCGCGCGACCCCGCCCATGGGACGCGTTGCCGTCCTGAAGACCTCCGCCGAATCCGTGGTTGAGGATCTCAGACGAGTCATGGAGCTCGCCGGCTTCCAGGAGGCTTTGCCGAAGGGGCCAGACACGCTGCTCAAGATCAACATCTCCTGGCAGCACTACTACCCGGCGTGCTCCACCACTCCCTGGCAACTCGACGGCGTGATCCAGGCGATGACTGGGGCGGGCTACCCGAAGGAGTCGCTGATCCCGGCGCAGAACAGCACCGTGGTCGTCGACCCGCGGGTGGGGGCGAAGTGCAACAAGCATGTGCCTGTCATCGAGAAGCACGGGCTGGAGTTCGCCTGGCTGGATCAGCCCGAGGTGGAATGGGTCACCTATCAACCGACGGCGAAGATGCTCTGCCTGCCTGAAATCTTCCCGGACGGCATCGAGCTCCCCAGGATGTTCCTGGGCAAGAACGCGATCCACCTACCCACCGTGAAGACCCATGTTTTCACGGGAACCACTGGCGCGATGAAGAACGCCTTCGGCGGTCTGCTGAACCTCAACCGCCACTGGACGCATGGGCGCATCCACGAGACGTTGGTCGACCTGCTGAACATCCAGAAGGAGATCCACCCGGGGTTGTTCGCAGTGATGGATGGCACCATCTGCGGCAAGGGCCCCGGTCCGCGGGCCATGGAATACGAGGTCCACGACTACCTGTTGGCCAGTGCCGATCAAGTCGCCATCGATGCGCTGGCCGCCAAGCTGATGGGCTTTGACCCGATGAAGATTGACTACATTCGCCTCGGGCACGAGAGCGGCCTCGGCGTGGGGAATCCGTCGGAGATCGAGGTGTTGGGCGACGATATCTCGGGAGAGAACTGGGGCTTCACCGTCGGCGACACCTTCGCCAGCAAAGGGCAGAAGGCGATCTACCACGGCAAGCTCCACCGCTTCGAGCACTTCCTGTTGCGGACACCCATCGTCCCGTGGTCGTTCGCTGCGTCGAACGTGTATCACAACTGGTATTGGTTCCCCTTCAAGGGGAAGAAGCGCGTAAACGACGTGCTGCAGAACACCCAGTGGGGCAGGCTGTTCCAGAGCTACTGACCGGCAGCTTCCAGCTCGCTCTTGGCGATCCACCGGACCATCCCGTCGTCGCTCGACGCGCACTGCCGCAAACCGTCAAAGGCCGCCGGAGTCGCGATCTCCGCCAGCGCGATGGGTACGGCCTGCCGCACGACTTCGGCTGGGTCGGTCAGCACGCCCAGCAGGGCGGGGACAGCCTGTTCATCCCGAATGGCGGCGAGGGCCAGCACTGCTTCCATGCGGACCTCGGGGGCGTCGTCTTTGCAGGCCGCCATCAGCGCCTCGACTGCGCTTCGCGCTTTGGTCCTGCCAAGGCTCATCGCCGCCCGCGAGCGAACGGCAGGGTCGGTGTGCGAAAGCGCGCCCACGAGCACCGGTCGCGAGGCTTCGCCGGCGTCGACCAGTGCCAGGGAGGCGGTCACCCGGACGTCTTGGCTGGGGTCATTGAGGGCGGCGCCCAGCAGGGCGCATGATTCCGCTGTGGCCAGGAGACCCAGGATCCGGGCGATGGGCTTCCAGGGGCCGGTGCCGCGAGGCAGGGCCGGTAGGCAGGACATGACCCGCTCGGGGCCGAGGCAGACCAGCGCCCGCACCGCTGCCTCTCTCACGTTCCCGTCGCCATCGCGCAGTGCTTCGAGAAGGGGAGCGATGGCGTCGTCGGAGTCAGATTCCCCTAACGCCTTGATCTCCGCCACGCGCGCCACCGTTGCGGGTGGAACCGCAATGGGTTGTCCGCGACTGCCTTTGTCCATGTCCAGCCACCGCCCTCTCGTACGCAATCGTACCCCTCGGCCACCGGTGAGGCAAGGGGGGCAGTGCGCGCCCCACTGCCTGCGCACACGACTGCGCTACTTCGTGATGGCCGCAGCGATCCGGGCGAGCCCAGCGGCGAGGACCTCCCGACTGCTGGCATAGGAGAATCGGAGGTACTCCTCCGCCTCGCCTTCGTTCCGCGGCCCGAAGCACTCGCGCTCCAGCACTGCGACGCCAGCGTCATGCAACAGGTACTGCTGCAGTGCAGAAGCATCCTTGAGACCCAGAGAGCGGCACACGCCAGTCACGTTGGGGAATGCATAGAACGCGCCGCCGGGGCGATGGCACCGGATGCCCGGAAGGGCATTGAGCCCGTCGATCAGCAGGTCGCGGCGCGCCCGGAACTCCTCGCGCATGTCGCGGACGAAGTCCTGCGGGCCCGTTAGCGCTGCGATGGCCGCGTACTGGCTGAAGGTGGACGTGCAGGACACCGAGTTCACGAGGAACGTGGTGATCAGTGGCACCAACGGCTCCGGGAACACCCCGTACCCGAGCCGCCAGCCGGTCATAGCGTAGGTCTTCGAGAAGCCATCGACCAGGATCGTCCGCTCGGCCATGCCGGGCAGATCGTAGAGGCTGTGGAACTTGCCCTCGTAGACGAGTTGGCAGTAGACCTCATCCGTGAACACCCAGGTATCGTACTTGAGCGCCAGCTCGGCGATCAGCTCCAGGTCGGCGGGAGTGAGCACTCCGCCGGTGGGATTGTGCGGGCTGTTCAGGATGATCATCGCCGTCTTCTCGTTGACCAGCGACCGGAGTTGATCGTGATCGAAGGAGAAGCCCCGGTCCTCGACCAGCGGCAGCGGCACGCCCGTCGCGCCGGCGTAGTTGATGAGTGAGGCGTACATGGGGAAGCCCGGATTCGGGTAGACAACCTCATCGCCGGGGCCGACGCAGGAGAGGATGCCATGGAACAGCGCCGGTTTCGCGCCGGGCATGACGCACACTTGGTCGGGGTTGACGGTCACGCCGCGGGTGGAGCCAATGTACTCGGCGAGGGCTTTGCGCAGGGGCGGAATCCCGATGGCGGGCCCGTAGTGCGTCTCGTTGCGGTCCAGCGCGTCTTTCGCCGCCTGGCGGATGTGCTCGGGGGTGTCGAAGTCGGGCTCGCCGATGGCGAAACTGACGATGTCCTTCCCTGTTTCCTTGAGCTTGTTGACCTCAGCCAGGACACTGAACGCCGTCTCGGTGCTGAGCCTATACACACTCTCTGCTGGTTTCATGTTCTTGGTTGCAGTCCTCTCGTAAGTCGGCGTGGGGCGAGTTACTCTGGGCGGCCATGGTTGCCGACAACGCCTCGACGCCCTCCCCGGACAAGCCTTGGGGTCTGACGCTTCCCGGTTGGGTCCGCCACGCCCTCGGTGGCATGGTGACGCGGGGAGAGGTTCCGCGAATGCAGGGAATCTGCCACCGGGAAAGGCGTCTGCACTGCGCACCCCGCGGCGCGGCCTCGGCTCAACCGGGAGCGCCCTCGCCGCCGCGCAGATTGGCTTCCACCCTCGCCACCAAGTTGTCCGGCTCGAACGGCTTCGTCAGGTAGTCGTTCACGCCGAGGTTGATCGCCTTCTCGACGTCCCACTGCTGTGTCAGCGCACTGAGCATCACGACGGGGATATTCCGCGTCGGCTCGTTGGCTCGTAGCGCCCCAAACACCTGAAACCCATCGAGGTCAGGCATCATTACGTCCAGCAGAATAAGGTCTGGTCGCTCGGCGGTTGCCCGCTCGACGACCTGCTTTCCTCGCTCGACGCCGACGACCTCGTATCCCTCGGTGCTGAGGATGACCTTGATGAGCAACTGGTTCTCCGGCTCATCATCGACAACCATGATCTTGGGCACGGCGATTCACCTCCGCTCGACAGTAACGTCGCAGTCGTTCGCGGAGTATAGGACACTCGCCGGTCGCTGATGCCTCGCGGCACAAGCTTCGCCTTCTGCGGCCGCCGCTGCGCGGCGAGTGGGGGCGGTCTTCACCGTCAGACGACCTTCACCTTGAGCTTCCGGAACAGCTCGCCGTCCGCGAAGCACAGCGCCCTCTCCAGGTCCTCCTGCTTCGCCTTCCGCCAGTCAGCCAGGGACTTCCCTCGAAGCCGCTTGGTCCCGTCCGGGCATTGGAAGGTCAACGTCAGCGTCGCGTTCGTCCCGCGAGAGCCGCCGGCGCTGCGCACTTCCACGCCCTGGACGGGTCCAAAGTCGTAGCCGATCACCGTCTGATTGGTACCGGCGGGGGTCGGCACGGCATAGGGGATGCCGGCAGGGCGGTCGAACTCATGGATCTCGTCGCTCAGAACAAGCAGGAACGCCAGCGGCTCGTCGGCGAACCGGATGGGCTGCCAGTCCCTCGACTTCCGAAGCTGGTGGTGGAGCAAGATGGCGCGAGCCGCCAGCCCCAGCACTACCCGGCGCCGGTCGCGGCACGCCGTGCCCTCACTTCTGCCTGCCCGCGCCTCGTATCGGCGCTCCTGGGAAGCCAGCGCAGCCGCGCTGGTGAAGGGATGCCGCCCGCGCAGGCAGTTGGCGACGTCAAGCGCGGTCAGCCCGCCGGTCAACCGCGCCAACTCCTGGTAGCAGGCAGACCAGTGAGCGGCGGACGGACTGCCAACGGTCATGTCGAACGCCGTCCTCAGCGCGCCGGTGTGCCCGTGCAGGAGCTGGTGCGGGTAGCCACAGTCGTGGAACATCGCCGCCAGCCACCACGCCAGGAGGACCGACTCCGCCGAAGGGCAGCCAGCGGCCGAGCGGCGGCTCAGTTCCTCGGTCGTGCAGCCGAGGAGCGTCCGCCCCGCCACCTTCTGGTCCAGCAGCAGGTCGCCAATGGCAGCCACCCGTACTTGGTGCACGATATGGTCGCGGTAGTGCCGGTTGAACAGATCGGTGTGCATCAGCCACTCGAACATCGGCTCGGCGTTGACCATCCCGCTCACCGGCAGCCACCAAGTGTCGGCGAAGGCGGTCATCTGGACGTATGCCTGCTCGAGGCGGCGGGCGTAGGGATCGGCGATGGACCCGAACACCAGCGGCAGCTCCGGCCGGCTCGGCGGTTTGGTCGGCAGGGGCACGCCGGGGTCGTACAGCGGCCAGAGGTTGGCCGCCAGTCGCTCGGGGCGACGCAGGCGCTGGTCAGCGTGCGCGGCGAGGACTGCTTCGTCAAGGCTGACCGTCATCCGCGCTCACCTCCCCGCTCGCGCTCGCGAACAGCGCGTCGGCAAGTTGCCGGAGGTCGTTGGACAGGACCTCCGCGAGCGCCGGGCGTGGCTCGTCCACCATCGCTGCGCGTACCATGCGCTGGTAGGCCAGTGTCTCCGGGACCCAGGCTGCCTGGTATGCCTTCAGCCAGTTGCTGACCAGCGCCCTCACGGTGCGCCGGCTGTCCGCCGGGCGCGCCGCTTGGTCGAACAGGGCGAGGAGGTTCCTTCGCGGGTCGTCGCCGAGGTCCCATGGACAGCGGTTCAGGGCGATTGCCCGCGCCGACGCGACGTTGCCTTCCGGCTCCTCTTCGTCGAGAGCGTGGAGCATCCCCCACGTACCGGCCAGATCCTGAGTGGTCGGCTGGCAGACGAAGATGAGCGCGCCCTGATGGGCGTCCACCAAGCCGCGGACCGCTGCTGAGACGCCGAACAGGGACGGTGGGGTGTCGAGGATGAAGACCTCGGGGCTGCTTGCGTCCTCGCGGTCTCGCACCTCGTGGAGGAGCCGCTCCAGCCTGGTGCGCACGAGTCCGGCGCGCGCTTCCGCGGCCAGGTAGGCTTGCGCGTTCCGGGCGTCGGTGAGCACCGGCTTGCCGGAAACCAGCCAGACGTCTCGGTCCGGGAACCCGGCGAACGCCGGACGGACACGGTGGATCACCTCGCCCGCCCCCTTGGCGTTTCCAGCCGCATTGGCGATCAGGTAGTCCAGCACCGCCGCCTTCCCTGCCACCTGATCCGCCACCCCCAGCATGTGGTGCAGCCCCGGCGCCAACAGGTCCAGGTCGACGAAGCACACCTTCTTGCCCTGTTCGGCCAGGGCGAGCCCCAGGAGCGTGGCGAGGGTGCTCTTGCCCACGCCGCCCTTGTAGGAGTGCACCGAGATGAGCTTGAGCCGTTCCGTTGTTGCTGTCATGCTGGTTCTCTCACCTGGGAAGTCTTGTAGCATGGGTCTCCGACCTGTTCCGTTGTCCTCGTAGTGTAGCCCTTCATGGGCGTCATCGAAGCGCACCAGTGACGCCCATGAAGGGCTATGCTACAGGATCCCGTGGTGGTGGGATGCGCCCGGTCGGGAACCCGTGCTACGGAGCGAGCGGCTACCTACACCAACTCCGCCAGCGCCGGCAGCTTCGCCTTCGTCACCGCCTGGCGTTCATCGGCGGTCAGGCTGGACCGGACCAAGTGAAGCGCGCGGGCGGCGGCGCGACGGACATCGTCGCTGTCGCCCGCGGTCGCGCTGGTCAGAATGAGATCGAAGGCGCGGTTGCGATCGGTGCCTTTCAGCCAGGAGAGGAACCCAGCGAGACCTTCCAGCGCGGCGGAGCGGACGGTGGGCGCGTCTGCCTCGCACGCCTGCCGCACCCGGCGGAGCAGCACGGTCCGCTCCTTGGCGCTCGCGCCTTCGGCGAGGGCGGCGTACAGCCCGAGCAGGCGCGCCGCCTCCGCGTCGTTGGCGTTGAACGGCAGCGCCACCAGCCGGGTGCGGCACCGAGCGACGGCTTCGGCGCCGAGGTCGTCGAGGGCGGCGTCGATCACCTCGGCGAACAGGAGCGCCGGCAGGGCGTCCACCAGCGACTGCTCCTCCTCGGCGGCGGAACGGTCACCCTCTTGGCGGCGGGAGGCCAGCTCGCGGAGCCGCTGGGTCAGCGCCTCCACAAGCGCCCGGCGAAGCTCGCCGTGCTCTTCGCCGCCGCTTGGCATCGCCGCGGCGACAGACGGCTGCCCGAGCCAGGCCAGCACCTCCCGCACCTCCTGCCCGGTCGCCGGCCGGAGCCGAGCTTCGACCGCGCGGACGGCGCGCTCCCTTGCCTTGCCCTTCGCGCGGAGCGCCTCGTCCAGCGCAGCAGCCAGCGTGTCCGGCTTCTTCGTGCGCGGGGGTCGGGGTTGGCGCCGTGGTGGCTCGCCCTCCACACGCCTCGGTGGCTCCCTCGTGTCGAGCCACGCCGGTGGAGGTCCACCTTCAGCAACCTGCTGCTCCGCGTGCCGCGCCAACGTCTCCGCTGCCCGGTAGCGCACCATAGGATCCTTGTCCGACAGCAGCCCCACCAGCGCCGGCTGAGTCTCGGCCTCCAGAGCGCCTACGTGTGACAGCGTGCTCGCCGCCAGTGATCGCACCGACGACGACTCGGCAGACAGCAACGCTGCCAACGCACGTTGGGTCTCAGGGCGCCACACGCTAACCCGTGCCGACGCCTCCGCCGCCTCGGCGCGCACTTCCGCAGAGTCGTCCGACAGCAACTCCACGAGAACCCCCTGCGCCCCATCCACCGGTTTCCCGGCGCCAAACAGCGCCGCCACAGCTTGTCGACGCACCCCAGGCGACTCGTCCGAAAGTAGGGAGCGCAACGCAGACTCGGCATCACTGCCTAGAGCATCGACGCGCGACAGAGCCTCCGCCGCGAGTGCACGCACTTTCGCCGATCCGTCCGGCAACAACCCAATCAGCGCACCTCGTGCGTTATCTCCCGGAACTCCCGTCTGCGACACCGCCTCGACTGCCTGACTGCGTACGTCGGGCGCGTCATGCGTTAGCAGCCCATGCAACGTGCGCTCGGCAGCGTCCACAAGTATCCCCGCCCGCGCCAAGGCAATCGCTACGTAGCAGCGCGACATCACTCCCACCGACTCCTCTGACAGTAGGTCCATCAATGCATTCTGCGCTTCGGTCACGTGCTTGCCGAAGTGCAGCAGCACTTGCGCCGCCCGGTAGCGCGCCTCCCGTGACTCGTGCGACAGCAGGCCCACCAGAGCGCGCTGTGCGCGGTCTGCCAACGGGGCTGCCCGCGACAGCATCCGCGCAGCATCGGCGTGCAACGCAGGCGACTCCTCGGAGAGAAGATGCACCAGCATACACTGAGCTTCTTCCCCCAGTGCTCCCGCTCGCGAGAGTATCCTCGCTGCCTGGTACCGCATCTCCGGCGACTCGTCGCTCAGCATCTCCTCGGCGACTGGCAGCGTCTCCTCGCCCAAGTGTCCCGGCAGTGAGAGTATCCTCGCTGCTTGGTGCCGCATCTGGTCATTGTCACCTGTCAGCAGTTCCACGAGGGTCCGTTCGGTCTCCTCCTCATGCACACGCGCACGGCGCAACAGCGCCGCCGCAGTCCAGCGCAGTTCAGCCGAGTCGTCCCGCAGCAGCCCGACGAGGGCCTGCTGTGCTTCCTCCCCGAGTGCGCCCGCACCAGCCAATGTCGCTTCTGCGTGGAGGCGCACCATCTCCGACTCGTCCGCCAACTGGTGCACCAACACGTCTTGCACATCGGCGCGCGCCAACGCGTCCCGGATGGCTCGCTCAGTCCGCTCTGCGCACCTGCCGATAGACGCCCGCAGGAACGGAGATGGCAGCCGGAGGCCCTGCAGTACCTCTTGGCTGAGGTCGCCGCTGTGGACGGCAAGGGCGGCTGCCAGGGAATGCACGTCGTCGCCTTGGTACCGGAGTCCCAGGTCGATCAAGGCTCGCGCGCTCTTGGGGTCTTCAGAGGCAACCAACAGGAGCGCACAGCGGAACTCCCACGACAGAATGTAGGCGCCGAAGCGCTCAGTCGTCTCGTCAACCACTCGACCGCCAAGGGACAAAGAGGCCATGCCGGCCAGTGCGTCAAGAACCAGCAACACCCCGTCTGCCCCAGCTTGCGACGTGACCAATGCCAACGCAGTCTCCTCGACGCACCGTGGAGGCACTGGGACGCGGTCAGAAAGTATCGTTCCGGCAAGGGCCAGGTGGCGACCAAGCAATGGCTCCAGAACATCGCTGGTGCCTCGTATCCGGTCGACGAGCCTCGTCGCGTCTTCGGTGCGGCCCTGGACCGCACCGAGGTAGCCGGCGGCGAGTAGCACCACCTCGCGCCAACGCGGGGCGAAGAAGAAGCCCTTCAGCGCCTCATAGGGGTCGGGAGCAACGCGCACCAGGGCGCGGGCGGCGAGGTACTCCTGGAAGGTCTGATGGAGAAAGCCGAAGGCGTTGGGCCCGCGCTCCAGCAGCAGGCCGGCCCAACGGGCGGCGGCGTCCAGGTAGCTTTCCGCTGTGGCCAGCGCCGCGGCGCGCTCCGTGCCCTCGGCGGTCAGCTTGTTGGCCAACCGGTCAACGATCTCCTCGCGCGGCGCCGTGCCGCCGGGGTACTCCCGGTGCATCCACAAAGCCACCGGCTCCCAGAGCTGCATGGTGCGCTCGTCAGGCAGTTCGATGCCCTCGATTGGCCCGGCGAGGCCGCGCGCCCGGTTCCACGTGCCGACCAGCGTCTTCAGCGCGACCTCGTAGAGCTGTGCCCGCAGGTCGGGCAGGCCCCCCCACTGGCGCTGAACCAGAGCGAGGATGGTTAGCAGCAGCGGGTTCCGGGCGAAGCTCTGTAGGGTCTCGCGGTGGACGGCGCCGTCGAAGATGGCGCGGCGCAGCTCCTCAGCTTCTTTCTCCGCTTCCGCCCGCCGAGGCGCCTTCGGGCGCAGGCTGCGCTCCAACGCCCAGGCCCACCCTTCGATGAAGCGGCGAATCTGCGGCTCCTCGAAGGGCGCCAATTCGAAGTGCTCCGGCCCGCGCAGCCGGCACAACTCGTAGCCGTACACCCGCGAGGTGACCAGGCAGCGGGTGCCCGTCGCGCCCTGTTCGGCGCAGGCGCGTAGCGTCGCTTCCACGTTCCGCGCGGCCCTGAGCCGCACCTCGGTGTTCGGCACCTCGTCCAGCCCGTCGAACAGGAGGAAGGCCTCGCCTTCGTCGATCCGCTGCCGCAGGAGCTTGCCGAGCCCCCCGGCGCGCCGTTCATGCTCCTGCTCCAGGTACTCGACCGGCGACAGCCCCTGACCGTCGGCGTTGCAGCACGCCTTGGCGTACTCGGCGATGGGGAGCACGATCGGCGTCAGCGACTCGTCCAGTCCCAGCCGCTCAGCGACCGCCTTCTTACCGAGCGCGCAGGTCCGCGCCAACCACTTGACCAGAGTGGTCTTCCCGCTCCCCGAGTCGCCCAAGAGCACGAGCTGCCGGTGGCTGCCGAGGACCTGCTCGATCGGCGCCGGCTCGCCGCGCCGCCCGAGGGCCCGCTCTCGCTCCAACCAGCGGTGCAGGCGCGCTGCCGCGTTGTTTTCGGACCGGCCGGGTGCGTCCTCGGTCTGGTCGTGTGGACCGCGACGCGCCCGGCGCCCACCCGCCGCCCGCCGCTCTCTCAGCAGACGTGCCAACTCTTCGGGAGACGGTACGCCGTCGCCCTGCTCCAGCTCCGGCAGCAGCTCCAGCGCCTCCGCCAGATCGGGGGGCAGATCCTTCACGTCCCGTCTGCCCAGCGACACCAGCTTGAGCGGCACGAACACGTCGTCCAGCTCCAGTTCCACGATTCGCTCTTCCTGCCGGATGCCGCGGAAGTCGAGGTAGTGGTAGCGGGTGAGGAGGTCGTCGAGGTAGTTGCGCAGGAGCGTGTCAGCCATGGCAGTCGCCGGCGCGGACGGCGTGGCCGCCTCCGCGCCAGTCGGTTCCAGGTTCGTCGCCCTCACCCCCGGTCCTTCTGTGCTTGGCGTAACGCCCTGTGCGTGCTGTGTTCGGCGAGAGTCTGGGGTGCCTCTCGGGTCCGTGTTCGGCGAGGGTCTCCTGACCCCGCCGGGCCGTTGACCGACAGGTCTCCCCCATGGATTCGCTGCCCTTTGAGACCTGCGGTCGGGTGTTTCGGGGCGGTCGGAGACCTGCCCCGAGCTAGCCGCGTTTCTTGACTCCCCCGGACTCCGCCAGTAGAATGCCCCCCATGGAACTCCACGTACATCCCTCCTCCCTCTCCGGCTCGGTAGCAATCCCGGGATCCAAGTCCCACACGATCCGCGCGCTGCTGGTCGGTTCGCTGGCCGAGGGCACGTCGCGGATCCTGGCGCCGTTGGATTCGGACGACACCAGCGCGTGCGTCGCAGCCTGCCGAGCGTTCGGCGCCGACATCGGCACAGGCGGCGACGCCTGGACCGTCACCGGCGTGGGCGGCAGACCCACGGTGCCTGACGAGATGGTGGACGTAGGCAACTCCGGCACGACGCTCTACCTGACCATGGGGACGGCGGGGCTGGTGGACGGCTGGACCGTGTTCACCGGTGATCGCCAGATCCAGAGCCGCCCCGCCGAGCCGCTGCTCGACGCCCTGCGCCAGTTGGGTTGTCAGGCCAAGTCCAAGCTCGACAACGGGTGCGCGCCGCTGGTGGTCCGCGGACCCATGCGCGGCGGCGAGGTCGGGCTGGACGGCAGCAAGACCTCCCAGTACGTGTCCAGCCTGCTGCTGAACTGCCCGCTGGCAGACGGCGAGACGGTGCTGCGGGTGGACAACCCGGTCGAGGTGCCTTACATTGAGATGACCTTAGGCTGGCTGGCTGACCAAGGGCTCGAGGTCAGCCGCGAGGCGACCGCTCAGTTCCGGATTCCGGGCGGACAGCGCTACCGCGCCTTCACCAAGCGCATCCCGGCCGACTTCTCGTCCGCCACCTTCTTCCTCTGCGCGGCCGCCGTCACGGGGTCGGAGCTGACGCTGTTGGGTCTGGACATGGGCGACACCCAGGGCGACAAAGCCGTCGTCGAGATGCTCGCCGCCATGGGCGCCGAGACAGAGCAACTGCCCGACGGCGTTCGCCTCCGCGGCGGCGAGTTGCGCGGCGCGGAACTCGACCTGAACGCGACGCCCGACGCGCTGCCCGCGCTTGCCGTCACCGCCTGCTTCGCGGAGGGCGAGACGCGGCTGGTGAACGTCGCCCAAGCCCGCCTCAAAGAGACCGACCGCCTCCGCGTCATGCGGGAGGAGCTGACCAAGCTCGGCGGCGACGTTGAGGAGTTGCCCGACGGCTTGGTCATCCGCGGGCGGCCGTTGAAGGGCCGGGCGGTCCACGGACACCACGATCACCGCGTGGTCATGGCGCTGGCCGTAGCTGGGCTCGCGGCGGAGGGCACGACGACAGTGGACACGGCGGAGGCGGCTGCGGTAACGTTCCCCAACTTCGTCGAGCTGCTGCAGAGCGTGGGAGCGGAGATTGTGGTGAACCAGGCCGACTGAGCCTTCGGACCATGTTCCCGGCACAATGCAGGCGTCGGAAGCGTCTTGGACGGCGGAGAAGCCATGGAAGCTCACCCGGACTCGATCAGCGCGGAACGCCGGACCTCGGAACGCAGACCAGGCGGCAAACCGCTCACGGCCTTGGGGCGCGTCCTCGAAAGGCTGTTCCCTTTGTATGGCGGCTTCGCCTGCGGAGTGGTCGGCGCCGCTCTCGGGTGGCGAGAGTGCACTGCGGGCAACGCGGGCGTCATCCCACTGGTGACAGCCGCGAGTGCAATGGTCTGCATAGTGGTCGGCCCCATGGCTGCTGTACGTGCGGAACTGGCACGTCGCGGCGAGGGGGACGCTGAGGGGGCCGGCGCGTCACTGCGCGAGTGGTATGCGCTGTTGGTCTACGGGCTGGGAGTCTGCGTCGTACTGCTTGCAGCCGCCGTTGTCGGCGCGGCACTGCGCCAGTGGTCGGGTTTTCGGGGGCAGGTCGTGCCGCATGGGCTGTCTCTTCCGGGCGGCTACCTGTGGTCGTGCGTCGCCGGCGGGGCGAAGCCGCTGTGGCCATACGCTCCCCTCATCCTGGTTCCCACGGTGGCCTACGCGGCAGGCGCCGCCGTGCTGCTTCGAGCCGCGCGCCTGCACCCCCTCCTGATCATTTTCACGCATCCCGTCTGGATGTTCGTCCCAGAGCATGTCCTCTACCGTCTGACCCAATCAGGCGTTCTGTCCTTCTCGTACAGCCCTGTCGTCGGCAGCCCTTCGTTCCACGACCTGTGGTGGCGAGGGGAGATGCCGGCGGTGTCCACTTGCTTCCTGGCCAGTCGGCTTCTCGTGCTGGCGGCGGGCCGCCTGCTGGCATTGGGCGCAGAATGGCTGGCAGGCTCCCGAGGCGCTGCTGCCGGTTTCCTGTTCAGAGAGCAGCTCGCCCTGACGGGCGCGCTGGTCGTCCTCGGCATCGGGTTCGCTCGACCCGCAGGGCTCGTCATCCCCCAGGGAGCGATCAAGACCAGGTTCCCCAAGCCGCTACGCACTGAGCATTTCGTTATCTACGGCTTCCCTGCCCGCGGTTCCACCAGCCCCAATCTCGCCGAGGAGCACGAATGGGCGCTGCGCTGGCTTTGCGGGCGACTGGGCCGTCGGCCGCCTGATAGGCGCATTGAGTCCTACGTCTACAACGATGTCGAGTCGATGGCATTCCTCACCGGGTGGCGCAACTGCCATCCGGTATACGGGCCGGGGGCGGTTCATGTTGTGGCGCAGTATGGCCAAGTCCCGAACCTGCGTCACGAGCTGGTCCACTTGCTGCTCGGGCGCCCCCCGGCGCGCTATGCGCCGTTGGTTGTGGAGGGGGTGGCAGAAGCGCTGGCGGGCCGCCAGTCCGTCCGAGACCGCGACCTAGCTGCCCTCCTGCGAGCGGGGCGTCTGCCTGAGCCGGGCGCCCTGGGTGACTCACACTCCTTCTGGAGGAGCGAGTCTCGGACTCATCTGGCATACCCCGTGGCGGGGTCGTTCAGTCGATTCCTGCTTCGCGAGTATGGGCTGGCGCGCTTCCTGAGCCTGTCCCAAGAAGCGCGCTTCGAGGAAGTCTACCACCGAAGTCTGCGGGACTTGGGCGCGGCGTGGACCCGGTACCTGCAGGGATTCCCCGTGGTCTGGCGGGATGTCCGACGGGCGGGTTACTACTGGAACACGCACCCGGACGGCAACCCCTTTGCCAACTGGCCCGTCACGCCGTTCGACCATCTGGGATCGGAGATTCGCCAGGCCCTTCGAGAAGGCAACTGGCGCAAAGCCATGGCTGTGTGCGACCGAGTGCCGAGCTCGGACCCCGAACGGCCGAGAGCGCAGGCACATCGAGCGGCATGCCTCCGACGGCTTGGGCGGCTGGAAGAGGCGCGGGACCTGCTGGATCGCCTCGGCGGAACGCCAGGTCCACGCTCCTATGTGTACTTCGAGACGGCGAGAGTGTGGCACGAGCTGGGCGACCAGTTCCGCGCGGAGATGTTCCTCCGTCAGGCAGCGGAGGAGAACGAACGGCTCGCCATCGCGCTCGATCCGTTCGCGTTTGCCGCTCGGCTGTACCAACGGCCGCGGCTCCGGGCGCTGCTCAACGAGTTCCCCGACGATCCCACAGCGTGGCCGTTTTCCGAGGTCGCTCAGCGAGTTGCGCAACTGGCCCCGCAGTTTGGTCCGGCGTTTCTGTGGCGCTCCCAGGATTTCCGCAGCGACTCCAGCGCCGCGCTGGCTGACGCGCGCCGCGCCCTGGAGCTCGGCGGTCTGCGTCCGCCCGAAGAGGTTACCGCTCACATGCGAATCGCAGACCTGCTGGCAGCACGAGGACGAATGGACGCGGCCGCCAGACACTACTACGCGGTCATCCGCCTGAGTGGCACCTTGACGCACCCGGAGGAGCGCTGGCAATGGGCCGAGAACGCTGCCGAGAAGGAGGCGCGCGCCCGCTGGGAGCAGAATGAGGGGCGACGGTACAGGGATCGGCTGCCGCCCGTCACTGTCACCTCCGAACCTGATGGCGCATAGCCCAGCCTTCCAGCCGAGGCTTGGGGCGCTTTCCAGTCCGGGCGGAGCCGCTGCCGCGCAAGCAGCCGACGATGGCGGTCACCGGTTTCTCGGCGCCATCGTTGGCGCTCCCCTTCGAGAGCCGCCAAGTCGCCGTCAGAGCGGGAGCGCTCACCGACCGGTTCGTGCCGTACGAGGTCCACACGTACCAATGGGACCAGACGCCGCAGTTGCCGACCCCGGGGTAGGCTTGCTGCTTCACCACCCACAATGCCGCCATTGCTCGCCGGGATTCCGCACTGCTACAGTCGCCCCGTGGAGCTTCGCCCCACGGCAGGGCCAGCCAACGTTGGTACAATGCGCTGTTGAGGAAGGAGCGAGCCCGATGTCGACAATCACCATCGATCTGCCGCCCGACCTGGCGTTGAGGGTCGCGCATGAAGCGACGGAACGGAAGCAGCAACTGCCGGAATACGTGGCGCAGCTCGTCGGCAAGCACTTCGCTTCAGACGGGCGGCGGCAGGAACTGGGCTCTGCGGGCCGGCGTGCCTTCCACGAAACGGCTTCAGTCGAGGAGTGGGATCAAGCCTTCCTCGAGTGGGTCGTTGGCCATGAGGACATCCAGGCGCCGCCGATTCCGCTCGAAGCACTCCGTCGCGAGAACATGTACGAAGACCGAGGGCTGTGATAGACTGCCTCGCGGACACGAACGTGGTCCTGCGCTGGGTCCATGAGGCATCGCCAGACCACGCCCTCGCGGTTGCGGCCGTGCGGGCTCTCCGGGCAGACGGCGAGAGGGTCTTCGTGACGCCGCAGAACCTCATTGGAGTTCTGGGCTGTCGCCACACGCCCGGCCGGCGCCAACGGCTTGGGCATGGCTCCGGGAAGAGCCGAGCAGGACGTGGAATCGGTTCTCCGCTTCTTCCCGCTGTTGGCCGACACACCGGCGGTCTTCGAGGAGTGGCGACGACTGGTCGCCGCACGCGAAGTGTCGGGCAAGCAGGTGCATGACACGCGCTTGGTGGCGGTGATGCTTGCTCATGGAGTGACGCACCTGCTGACGCTCAACCCCAACGACTTCAGCCGCTTCCCGGAGATCACCCTCGTTCATCCGGCAGACGTGCCGTCTGTGTCACGCCAAGCCGCCGTCTCGGCGTGACCGTCGGGCGCATGGTCCGCCCCCTCACTTCACCACCCAATACGGCTCCAACCCATACTCCTCTGTATCATCCGCCGCCATCACCCGTTGCAACTCCGGGTGCTTGCTGAACGGCTCCAGCGTCATCTTGTGGGTCTGCCCTGTGCCGAACTTGGCCGCCGGCATCAGCTTGTTCTTGCGCATCCCCCAGTAGACGGCCAGCAGTTCGCCGGGCTTGTACTCGCCACTCTCGACCGATAGCACCTTGTACTTGAGGTAGGTCAGGCACTCGGTATACGGCGCGGTCCCCGGCTCGGGGACGTTGGACACTTTCACGACTTGCCCGGTGACGATCAGCGGGGCGGGACCGGCAGGCTTGACTGGCTTCGGCGCCGAGGCCGGGGAAGCGCCTGACTTCCCAGGGCGCTTTGTCTCGGCCGGGGGCTGGGCACTTGGTCCGGCTGGCTGCTTCGGCTTCTCCGCTGCGAGCTTCGCGGGAGGCTGCGCGGCCTGCGGCTCGGCTGCCGATGCTTTGGAGGGCGCTGGCTTTGCCTGCTCACCCGTCTTGGCGGCGGCGGTGTCGGCAGGCACGATGGCGCGCTCCTTGGTCTTTGCGGTCGGCTCGGGCACCGCGGCCTTTGGAGGCGTGGCAACGTCTGCCGCGTCGTCCTTGGGTCCGGAACACCCCCCCAGCAGGGCGACGGCGAGAACTGCGGTCACGAGCCCAACCAGCTTGACGGTACTCATCATCAGGCACCTCCGGTGCAGTCAACAGGCATCCTATCGCGGCAGACGAACTGGGATCTTCTTCCACTCGCCAGCCTTGAGCGTGAAGTCGCGCGTGGCGAACTGCCAGATCACAAGCCGCTTCCCCGCTAACATCGCAGGGCGGCGAGCCAGTTGCTGCCGGCACCCGTTCACGCCGCCGTCGTTCAGGGCAATGACGTCCACGCCGGTCTGCAGGTGATACGCCAAGTGTTCGGCGAGTCCCGCCGACTCGCCCCACTTGAGCGACGGGTCCGAGTAGATGTTGGTGAAGCTGTCCCCCAACAACAGGAGAGGTGACTGTGGATCAAGGGCAAACAGCTTCCAAGTACGCGGGTCGATCACCTTCCCGAGGGACACCCGGGTCGGCGTTACGCCCGCCCAGTACTTCGGCAGGTCGAGCATGTCGTACAGGTCGCCGCGGTTGGTGACCTCACCCTCGACCACTCGGTACGCCACCTTCGGCGCCCCGTCCAGATAGACGCTTCGGCGGAGTTGGGCCGCTAACTCCCTGGCGACGAGGTCCATGCCTGCGGGCGTCCAGTGCGTGTCAGGGGGAAGGTAGAGAGGGCTGCGCCGTTCCCGGTCCGCGCGCCAGAGCAGCGGCGCGGGGTCGAAGACAGAGACGCCCTGGCGTTCCAGCACCGACAGCAATCTGGCGGTGTCGGGGTTGTCCGCCGGGGCGTTGACCCGGTAGCCGCCGGTCAACCGGGTCGGGTAGAGGGTCTCCTTGCTGGGCACCGGCAGCAGCAGCAAGTCGATTCCGTGGCGGGCGAGTTGTTCGCGGAAGTCCAGGATCGCGGCAAGCGGCGAACCCTCCGTCGGGGGCGCGTCGCGACCAGCCGGGGCGAACCTCGGCCCGACAACGTGGTCGAGGCTCGGCCGGTAGAACAGCCACCCGCCGCGACCGATTACTACCTTCTCGTTGCCCCGCCGGGCGAGACGCGCCATCAGCAGTTGCGTGTACGGTCGCGCCACCTTCGCCGCCACCGAGCCGCGCTCCAACGCGTGCTCGTACGCCTGCAAGTTCGCCAGCGTCGGGAACTGCGTGAAGATGTCGAACTCCTGAAGCGGCTGATGGCTGACCAGCTCCGTCGCAAGCCGGACAGTCGGCACCCCCGCGATCAGCGCGCAGAAGACGACCACCGCCGTCAGGCCGGGGCGCGGCAGGATCGGTTCCCGCGCGAACCACTCCGGTTGTTGTGTCTCAGCCATGCTCAGGTCCGTCTAGGGTGCTTCCGCGCGTCGCGCGTGGCAGTTGTCCTTGGAGTCCTTGCTGTCCCTCAAGTCCTTGCCCTCAAAACCGGAAATACAGAAACGGATTGTACGTCTGAGTGAACATAACCGCCGCCGCCACAAACAACAGGGCCAGCGCCGCGACCATCTTCCGCGTGCCGACGCGGCGCGCAAGCTCCCAGGTGTCGGGGCAGGCCCACGTGACGGCCGCGCACACCGCGAAGCCGAGAAGGTGGTCCGGCGAGTACAACACCGCGTTGAGCAGCGTAGCGACCGGCGGTGCGCCGCTACCGAACATCGCGCCGACGTAGTGGAACGCATTCGTCACGCCGTCGGCGCGGAAGAACACCCAAGTGAAGAGCACGACAACGAATGTCAGCCCGATTCGCAGGCCCCCCGGCGCGCCGCGGTAAAGCGGGTTCTTGCCGATCAGCCGTTCGACGATCAGCATCGAGCCGTGGATCGCGCCCCACACGATGAACGTCCACTCGGCGCCATGCCACATTCCGCCCAGGAGCATCACCAACGCCAGGTTGAGGTAGGTCCGCCCAACGCCCAGGCGGTTGCCGCCCAGGGGAATGTACAAGTAGTCGCGGAGCCACGTCGACAGCGAGATGTGCCAGCGCCGCCAGAAGTCGGTGATGCTGTCGGCGAGGTAGGGGTAGTTGAAGTTCCGGGCGAACTCGAAGCCCAGCATCAACCCCAACCCGACGGCCATGTCGGAGTAGCCGCTGAAGTCGAAGTAGATCTGGAATGCATACCCCAGCACGCCCGCCCACGCTTGGTGCCAGTGTAGTGCGCCGGCGCGGAACGCCGCATCCGCCACCTCGCCCATGGGGTTTGCCAACAGGATCTTCTTGGCGAAGCCCAGCGAGAAGAAGAAGACGCCCCGGGCGAACTTGTCAACGGTGTGCGACCGCTCCCGGAGCTGCTCGGCGATCTCGTGGTAGCGCACGATCGGGCCGGCGACGAGTTGGGGGTACATGGCCACGTAGCAGGCGAAGTCCAGGAACGACGGCGCCGGACGGGCGTCGCTGCGGTACAGGTCGATGCAGTAGCTCATCGACTGGAAGGTGTAGAACGAAATGCCCACCGGCAGGACGACCTGGTAGACGCGCAATGCGTCGTGCCCGAACATCCGCAGGAACCAGTTCACGTTCTCCTGGGCGAACCCGAAGTACTTGAAGAACCCCAGCAGCGACAGGTTCATCGTGACGGAGAGGGCGACGGCAAAGCGGCGCTGGCGCGTCGAGGGTGGACTGCCCCCGATCCTGCCCGTGACAATCAGCCCGCCGACATAGTCGATCACGGTCGAGAAGAACATCAGGAAGACGAACCACGGGTTCGCCCACCCATAGAACACGTAGCTGCACAGCGTCAGCACCAGGTGCTTCCATCGGCGCCGGCTGGCGGAGTAGAGACCCAGGGCGACAGGGAGGAAGTAGAAGAGAAAGAGGTAGGAGGAGAAGACCACGAGATTTCGGACTTGCGATTTGCGATTTGCGATTGTGCCCGACCATGCTGTGGCAACTTCGTCGCCAGGGCGTCGCCAATCGGGAATCGCGACTCCCAAAACGGGAATGAAGCAGTGGTCTACGGCACCGGGATCTTGCGCCACGGCGCCCGGTAATTGTAGAGGTCACGGGAGACGACTGTCCAGATGACGAGCTTCTTCTTGGCCACCGCCTCAGCGCCTCGCCGGGCGAGTTGCCCGCGAATGAGCGGCCCGCTGCCGTGGGCCATGATCAGGTCAACGGGCCTCCCCAGCTCCTTCGCGAGGTGGGCGGAGACGCCGGCGTGTTGGCAGTCCTCGAACTGGAAGACGCCGCAGAAGCTATCGCCCAGCATCACAATGGGGCTGTCGGGGTCGTCTTCGTAGGGCTTGCCGTCAGGGCGGAGGACCTGTTGGGCGGAGAGCTTCATCGGCCGGTGGCGTAGCTTCTCCGAGTCTGTCAACATGCCGCGGAGGTCGCCGGTGCGCGACGAGGTTGCCTCCTGCGTCGTGTAGGCAACGGGCTTTGGACACACCTTGGCGTACCACGGGTACTGCTTCACCCGCGCACCGATCAGCTTCGCGGCCAGGCGCAGGGCGGTGTTCGACCAGTGCGTGTCCAGCGGCATGTAGAACGGCTCGTCGCCCGCGTCGCGCGCGTCGAGGAACGCCGGCAGCAGGTCCACCGACTCCACGCCCGCTTCGCCAAGTTCCAGGAGCAGCTTCCGCGTGAAGGGCGTCACGTATGGCCGCCCAGCTTTGGGGGCGGCAGCGGAAAGCCTGTCCGGGTACACCTCCGGCTTGGCTGGAATGAGCACGAGCAACATGTCGATGCCCTTCGCCCTCAGTTGCTCGTTGTAGTCGACGAGGGCTGGATAGGGATCGCGCTCGTCCTTCTGCTGCCGCAGGTCGCCCGACAGGAGGTACTCCAGCGAACCGCGGAAGAACAGGAAGCCGTCGCCGCCCACGATGGCTTTCGCCTCCGCCGGCCGGGCGTCAAGCTTCTCCCGCACGTCGGCGCGAAACGGCGCGAGCCGGTTGACCCAATCGCCCCAACTGCCGTTGCCCCAGTCCTGCAACTCCTGTCGCCAGCGGGCGAGGTTGGCCGCGTTGGAATCAACTTCTGTATGGACGGCGGCGAGAACCTGGGAGAAGCTGCCGTCCGGCGCGAGGATGATACCGTCTGCCCCAGATCCTCGACACCGCCGGGACTTCCTCGGGCCGGCGTCTGCGCCCGCGGCCGGTTCGCCCCAGCAGACCAGGAACACGTTGTACAACTCCTTGCCGAACGGCGTCCCGCGAATCACCGCGGTCGGCCGCTGGAGCGTCCGCCCGGCCATCTCTCGCTTGATCTCCGGCTCCGTGTCGGCGCTGGGCCACGGCCGCATTTCGTTGGGTTTCAGGGCCACCGTGCGGAGCTTCTCGTACCAGGCGGAGGACAACTCGTAGAAGTACGTCTCCACCTCTTTAGGGTCGAGCACCCGCTTCAGGTAGTCAGACCGAAGCTGCTTCACGAGCTTGTCGTTGACCGCGTCTTGTCGCAGTTGCCCGTACGCCTCGGGGTACCCGTCATCGTCTTCATCGGTCACGCCGTCAACAAAGGTGACGTTGGGCTCGAACTCGATCTTCGCCCAGAGTTCGACCACCTCGCCCCGCTGGTGCAGGAACAGCGTCGCCAATGTCTGCAACGGTCTCGGCGCGTCGGCGTTGCCCCACTTCTCCTCGCTGACGTACGCAGCGCACAAGAACAGCTTCTCCGAGGCGTCGTAGTCCCAGTTGGCGAGGTAGTTCAGCAGCGGCGCCGCCGCCAGCGGTTCTCGCTTCTCGGCGGCGGTCAAGGGCGTGTCCGCCAGACGATCTCTCGGCGAACCAGCCGCAACGGATCCCTCGAAGCTCAAGTCGGCCAGCCTCGGCCGTGGCGTCGGTGCCTTCAGCGTCGGCGGCTCGGGCACGTTCATAAGCACATTGCGGTCATGCGTGGCGAAGTCGAGGTGCGCCCGCGTCGGCTGTGCCACAATCCGTGCCATGATCCGCGACTGGCTGCGCTCGTAGCTGGCGCTGAGTTCCCGCACGACAGCGAGGTCGCCCGGGTTGGGCACCGTCTCGGGGGCCGGGGCGCACGCCCCTCGCGCCACCCACAACCACAGAACCCACCACACCGCCAGCGCTACGACGAGACGGCCGCGCCACTCAGCCGCCGCCGGCGCCGGCAGGGGGCGTGCGGCCTCGCACGCGCTCAGGCTAAGTCGCTCGGCACGTCCGTCCACGGGGATGGTCACGCTCCTCTCTCGATCCACAGGTACGGCCACCGATCGGTCTTCGGGTTAAAGCTTAGCCGCACCGGCGGTCCGACCGGCTGCAAGTCTCTCAGCTCCTGCAGGTAGATCTCGTAGTCACTGGCGTCGTGGCTGTGCTGGCCGGGGGAGGCGCCGTAGGCAAGCCAGCGGTTGTCGGCCGACACGGTGGGGAAGTAGGTGTAGTTCCAGTGTCCGGCCGGCTCGCCGAGCAACTGGTGCTCGTTGTTGGTGCCGATCTCCCAGAGGCGGAAGTTCTTCGGCCCTTCCACCCAGTAGACGTAGCGACCGTCTTCGGTGACGCGCGCCTCACACCCGCGCATCGTCTTGGTTGGCGCCTGCTCGCCGAGCACGACGTACTCGTTGCGTGCCGGAGATCGCAGCGCGACGGACTTCAGGTCCGGCGCGAGCCTGCCCACTGTCCCGCCCTCGCGGCCGCTGGCCGAGAGGGCGGCTTCGCTCACCAGCGACTCCCGACCGGTGTTCATCGTGTGCCTCCAGACCTGGCTATCGCGGATGAAGTAGACCTCGCTCCCGTCGCGCGACCAGTTCAACGGCAGACCGACCGCCAGCTTCTGCGCCTCGCCACCTACAGCCGGGATCGTCCACACTTCGGCTGGTCGGCGCTTGTTGCCGTAGGCAAAGAGAGTGGTCCTGCCATCGGGCGATACCTGCGGCCGCAGGTAAGCGTCGTACGCCAACGGGCTCTTAGGGAAGTCGCTCAACTGCCGGAAGCCCGAGCCGTCGGTGTTGACTCGATAGAGCTGCCACTGCCCGGTGCGGTTCGACTCCCAAACGACGAAGCCCTTGACGCGCTTGCCGAGTTCCGTGACGTCTGCCGGCTGCGGTCTCGGTAGTTCGGGGACGACGACCGTCAGCTCGCCGTTGGGATCTTGCGGGCGCACAATCAACTGCCAGCCCAGCTTGACGTTGTCGACGCGACACAGAAGCTGGTTCTCGCCCTCGCGCAGCTTCACGTCCACCTGATCCTGGTCGGGAAGCGCGGGGCGTTCGCCGGTGTACTCGTCCACCTTCTCGCCATTGAGCCAAACGGCAACGCCGTCGTCGCTGCCGACCCACAGTGTCGTCTCCTGCGCACGCGGCGACCGAATCGTGGCACGGGCCCAGCCGGCGGCGTTGTCCCGCTGACCCCACTGCTTGCCGAAATCCAGCACGCCCCGGTCGGCAGCGACCGGCTGCCACTGTGCGTCCTTCGGCGGCGCGTCCGCCTTTTGACCTTCGTCGCCGAACGGCCCCGCCACCTGCCAGTCGCTGACGAACGGACCTTTCGGCTTGGGGCGGATGAGGTAGGAGTCGATCCACAGTTCGTGCCCTTGCGACTCCGGGTTGCGGCCGGTGCACAGCAGCTTCACTCGGTGCTTCCCGGCGGTCAGCTCGACCTCGCCGAGTTCGGTCGGCTCAGGTCCCTGGGCTTCTGCGGCGTACCCATCCAGTTCCGGGCCGAGGCGCTGGTTGTCGACGGCGACGATGGACACCCCACACGTTGGCCCCTTGGGCAGCCACAGAACAACCTCGTAGTTGCCGTCGCTGTCGACCGCGACTTCCTGCTCCAGGTAGTCGCCCGCCACTTGCGCCCGGTACGCAAGGAAGCTCCCGAGCAGAGGAGGGCTGGCGTCCACATACTTGCGGATCATGGACTCCTGCCCCGAAGAAGCTGCCGGCGGCAGCAGCTTCGAAGCCGCCTGCGCGTAGGTCGGCAGCCCGATAGGAAACGGGCCGCCTTGCGGTGCTTCTGCGCGTGCGCGCTGGCACGCCAAGGCGGCGAGTGCCAGCCCAATTCCGTACCGCGCCAGGGCGGCTGTGCGAAGTGCTCGTGTCATGGCTTGCAGTTCCTCCCTCAAGCAACCAGAGCTCACCCTCCCCCGGGCGCGTCTCACGTCTGGGATCCCTCTGGACCAACGCGCGATTAGTTGCGCGCCCGCGGAGACGAGTTCCGCCTTGCACTAAGACCCCGCCCGCTCCCGCCCCCGCCCCTCTCACCCCAGCTCGAACTCCCACTGCCCCGGTTCCCCCCAGTTCCCCGCACCGTCGACTGCTCGCACGTGGAAGAACCACTTCCCCGGCTTCAGGCCCTTGAGGGTGCAGCGGGCGTCTCTCGTCGTCACCTTGGTCGGCGGCACAGTGTCCGCCTTCTGGTCGAGCACGTAGGAGTATCCGACGACGCCGTTGTCGTCGGCTGGCAACTGCCACTCAAAGCCGGCGGCGTCGCTCTTGGGGGAGTAGAAGGTGATGTTGTCGAGCCAGTGGCTGACGCCCTGGGGGGTGTCATACGTGGTACGTGCGCCGGTGGCCCAAGTGCCGAGGTACTTGGCGAGGAAGCGGGAGGTCTCCGGGTAGCGTTTCTTCAGCAGGTTCTCGAAGGAGAAGTCCACGTGGTGCCACTTGCCGTTCTGCAGCGTCTGCCCGACAGTGCCAATCCGGTTCTCGCGGAAGACGTTGTAGCTGGCGTTCTGCCCGGCGAAATCGACGACCTGCATGTCGCCGTTGACCAGTGACACGAGGATCAGGTTGCAGCCGCCGCTGGGCTCGAAACGGTAGTCGAACGCAACGCGCGGGAACTGATCGACGCGGAACGACAGCTTGCGAAGGTAGGTCGAAAAGAAGTCGTTGGCTTCGAGGTTGAGGCTGCGCAGGGTGCCGGTGCCGGTCGCGGCTGGTGCAGGATCGTCGAGGATCACCCACGCTGCTCGCCGCAGTGCGGAGTCGCCGAAGCTGCTGCGCTCGAAGTTGTACCGGCAGAGGCGGTTGGCCGGAATGTACGAGACGTACGGCGCAGGCGGGCCCTGCTTGTCGAGGGCGCGATTGAGCTTCCACTTCCAGGTGTGCTGCTTTGGCTCGCCGCCACCGAGGCCGCCGAACGTGAGGGTGCACTCGACGGCGGTCTGCGCCGGCCACGAGGCGGTTGCCCCGCTCCGCGAGCCGTCCCAGTCGAGCTTGCCCGTCGCCGGGTCGAATCGCACGCTGGCGTCGCCGGGCCGGACCAGCAACGGCTTCCCTCCGGCGGTCACCTTCAGCGACAAACTGTCGAGGTCGACGGCGTCGGCCGGCTTGAATGCCACCGAAATCCGGGGCGCCCCGAACTCGGCGTCCGCGGCAGGTGAGACCGCAGCGACGGCTGGTTCGGGCGGCGCTTCTGTGGAGCGGGCAAAGCGGAAGTGTGCCGGCGGCCCCCAGTTTCCCGCGCGGTCCAGAGCGCGCACATGGAGGTAGGCGGCGGCGGGATCGGCTGGCAGCGGTGCGCTGGCGCCAGCCCCCTCGCTTGTCTCGTCCGGCGTGGTGGTTGGCGAGTTGTCGAAGCTCCAACTGTAGCCGGCGATCCCGCTGACATCGGCCCCGCTCCACTGCAGAGCGCCCGCCCGGCCGGCTGGCAGGGCAGGGACGAGCTGGAAGTTGTCCAGGTGCCACGAGACATCCTGCAGGCAGTTCATGATCCCGGCGTCCCCGAACAGGATCCTGTCGATGACCGGGGAGGGAAGACCTCTGACCCGGACCAGCGCACCCAGGTCGACCTCCGCCCGGTGCCACTGGCCGTCCGTCTGCACGTTGGGAATGGCCCCGACGACCGGCCATGTTGCGTTGTCGTCGGTGAAGCGAACCTCCCGCAAGCTGCCGGCCGACTCAAGAAACAGATTCAGTTCCACGCCGCCGGCGATTCGGTAGTCGAAGCACAGCAGTGGGTAACGACGCACGTCGAAGGGCTTGAGTCCGGCTTGAGCGGCAAAGGGGCCGGCGAGCTCGCGATGGTAGAGCCGGAGGCTGAACGCCCCTTCGGCGGCTGTCGAAGAATCGCGCCACAGGGACGCGCCTTGCTGCCCGCCGACGTTCTGCCAGCCCTCCAGATCGCGCTCGAAGGTGGCCGTTCGCGACGATCCGAAGCAAGTGGACACCCTCGGCGGCGGCGGGGGCACGGGGTCTCCCTTGAGCGCGACCGTCCAACTCCATTGCCCGGCGCGCCTCGGCTTGCCGTCGCTCGCCGTTGCGGTGCACGTCAACGTGGCGCGCTCGCCCTCCACGAACGACAGCCCGGCGCACGACAGGTCGAGGGCAAACTGCCGGGAGGCGCCGTCCCAAGCAAGCCCGGGGCTGCCCAACCGCAGTGTCGCCCCCTTGAGATCGAAGCGGCGCCGCGCGGGGTCTGTCGTGCCGCCGTCGTCGAGTCGTATGGAGAGCTGGGTGGGGCAGGCGTTCGCCGGGACAGCAGTGACGAGCTGGGCACGAATCTTCGCAGCCGGTTTGTTGAAGGAAACGTCCTCCACGGTGTATGAAGCGCCCCGAGCATTGGCTGCCAGTCCTCCGACCAACTCCGGTGCCGAACGGAGGTTCGCAACGTACAGCCGGTCGATCACGAGCGACCCACCGGCCGGGTAGAACGTGCGCAGCCGGTGCAGCAACGGGACCTCGACGGAGTGCCACTTGCCGTCCGCTCGGCCCGGCAGCGCGCCAAGGGCAATGGCGTCACCGTCTTCTTTCGCTTTCCCAAGCAGCTCGAACCGGAACCGCAGCAGGCGGCACAGGCGCTCCGTACCCGAGCGAGGGCGGCAAGAGCAGCACGAAAAGGGAGAGAATCGACATGGTGCAGGCGTTTCCGCTCCCGGACCGCGTCGGCAGGGCGCCCGAGACAAGAATCACCCGCAACGATCCCACCAAGTGCAGAGCGCGCTGCGCGTCCTGTCGCGCGTTGCGCGGGAGGTCACGCTCGTGTGCGTGTCGAAAGGGAGACGTCGTCGCAATCCAGCTCGGGAGCCGGCCATGGTTCCCCGAGCAGTCATCAGCATTCGGTAACCACCAATGGAGCCACTCATGAAGACAGCGTACATCTGCTTGGCCGCGTGCCTGCTGGCCGGAGTCCCGATGCGGAGTGTGCTCGCCGACGCACCCAGGAACATTGGCGTCCCCTTCAATGGCGAGACTGACGGAGTGACGCCCTTGGCCGCCGGCCGCTGGCACACGATCACCGCCGCATACCGGTACCCCGGGAAGATCGGCCTCCTGACGAACACGTTCGTGGTTCTCGCCAAGGGCAACAACCTGCTCGCCGGTCTGGATGTGGGCTACAACCTCCCAGCGAACGAACCAATGATCATCAAGCACGGCTTCTGGAACGCGACCGAAGCCACGGGGCGGTGGGCGGCAATGAACCGTTGTTGGCCCTGACTACCGACGCCCCCGGCACCACTGTCCTCAACACAACTACCGGCAACACCGCAGGCGGCACGATGGCCTTCAACGACCCCGTAGTGCTGGAGACGGACACCGTCCTCACCGACACCGGCGGTGACAGCGGAACGGCAACGGACATTGGCGGCGCGTTCAGCAATGTCGAGAACCTCACCGGCGGCAGCGCGGCCGACAGCTTCACCTTGCACGGCGGCACACGCACCGGCGGCATCAACGGTGCGGCCGGCGCCGACAGGCTGACCGGCGACAACGTGGCCAGTGCCTTCGTGCTGACCGGCGCCAACAGCGGCACCGTCACTGGCGTGAGCGGCGGCTTCGCAGGAATCGAGAGCCTGACCGGCGGCAGTCGGGACGACTCGTTCACGTTCGCTGCCAACGGCACGTTGAGCGGCTTGCTGGACGGCGGCGCACACACGACCGGCGACTCGGCAGACTACTCGTCCGGTGCCGGAGCAACAGTCGCCCTGGGGACCAACGTCGTCAACATCGAAAGGCTCGTCGGGGGCGGAGCGACGGCCACCTTGAGCGGCGGCAGCGCCCTACACGTCACTGCTTCCGGCCAGCCCGTGAACACGCTGTCCAGCGCCCTCACCGGCGACGCCTCCCTGCGCGAGCGGACGCAAGCGGAGTGCCTTGGCCTGGCCCTGATCAATCCCGGCCCTACCGGCGGCACGGGGGACGGCACGGGCGGCGGCGCTGGCGGAGGCGTTGTTAACGGCGACCTCGCCCCGCTGCTCGGCCCGGTCCTGGCGCTGCTGGGCTTCGACTGGATGGAAGACGACCTATACGACTGGATGGGCCGGCTGCTCTCCAGCGAGACCGTGGCACCGTTGCCGCCGGTCGTGAAGGAGTAGCCCGGGCGGTGCCGCCAGTCCGAGGCGCCACGGTTGCCGACGGCTGAGTCGTATGGCAAAATCGGGTCACCTTGTTCGGACCCACAACCCTTTCGCTGTGAGGTGTACTGCCATGTCTCGCACTTGTCTCCGCCCGATGCCACGCCCTGCCCTTGCCGGGCTGCTGTCGGCGCTCGCAGTGGTGGCGCCCGGCTGCGCACGCAAGGCAGAGCCCCCGCAACCGGCGACGCCGCCCGCGGTACCAGGCGCGCAGCAGCAACCGCAAGGTCAAGGTGTGCCTCCGGGACGCACGGCCAACTTCAGCGGTAACTGGACCTGCGTCTATGGCAACGACACGATTCCCGGGGCCCTGCAGCAGAACGGCTCCCAGCTCACCGGCTACTGCCTCTACCCCGGCAACAACCGGGCGACCTTCAGCGGGACGGTCACCGGCAACACGCTCTCGGGCACGCTGGATGTGCCTCACCAGAAAGCCCGGCGGAGTATCGTGGCGACGCTCAACGGGAACTCGATGGAGGGCACGTGGGACGGGAACAGCAAGTGGTCGGCCACCAGGCGGTGACGCCGACGCACGCACCAGCAATGCCCGGCCGCCTCTGCCGTTCGACTACTCCAAGTCGAAGAGCCTCACTGCGTTCTCCCTGGCCGCCTTGTTGAAGACCTCCGCGCTGATCTTTCCCGTGTCGCGCCAATCGAGGAGCAGCGCAACGAGGTCGATACGCATATCGGGGTAGCAGAGGTCGGTGCCGAAGAGCAGGCGGTCCTGGAACTCGGTCATGAACTTCGGGCCGTACTCCGGGTCACGAGCCAGCGCGTTCCGCGGGGAGTCGTCCGACAGGTCGCCGTAGAGGTTCGGGTAGAGGCGCATGAGTTTGGGCACCACGCCTTCCTCTTTGATCGGACCCTGCGGTTGCCGGCCGACCTGCCCGCCGTCGGGCCGGAACACGTAGCCCCGCTCGGCCGGCGTCTCCAACCGGGCGATCTCCGTCCAGAACACCGGCCCGTGTCCGAACATGATCAGGTCCGGATAGCGCTGCAGCGTGTGCTCCAGTTGCGGCAGCCCGGGGTCGTCGTACAGCCCGAAGTCGCCGGTCAACTGGTCAGAGCCGTCGAAGATCACCGGCAGCCCGACGTCCTGCGCGCACTTGAACAGGTTCTGGACCATGGGATCCATGACCGGCAGGTTGGGCATGACCTCGCCGAGCCCCTTGCAGCCCTTGTCCTTGTAGTGCCGGAGCAGGTCGCCCAGCGGCGCATGGGACGAGTACGTCAGCGCACGCGGATCGATGTTGCAGAACGCGAAGAACCGGTCGGGGTACTGCTCGACCATCTCCAAGATGTCCTCGTTCGCCTGAGGCAGGTAGATCTCCGGGCTGACGATGGGCAGCAACGCGCCCTTCTCGATGCCGAGGGTGTCGTAGCGCTCAAGCACCTGCTCGGGAGTGGAGAACGAGTATCCTGGGGGGAGCTTTCGATAGGCGTGACAGTGAATGTCGATGAACACGGCGAGTCTCCTTCCAAGACAACGTACAGCGGGACCGCCAGCCCGCTCCGCTGCGGGACGACGACGAGCGGGCTGGCAGCACCGCTCTACGTGGTTCTCATCCCTCGGGGAGGTCTCGGCGAAGGCGGAGACCTAGGCGATTGCCAGGAGAACGTTGAGCCGCACTACGCGGGTGCATTCTGATCCGACGTGGCGGCCAACTGAAGGGCAGGCCGCTCAGCGATACGCGCCCCAGCTCCCCAGTTCGCCGAGACCCTGGCCGTTCCTCCGACCGCGAGTGAGAAGATCCCCGCCATTGGCTCCCCCGGCTGCCGCCCTCCGCTTTGCGGCGCGCGGGGCCCGGCCGAACGCCTTGCGTGGAGCGCGACCACCGGCAAACCCTCCCCCGGAACTCGGCGTACCCGTCAACTGCACGCGCGAGCCGACGGTAACGTCGGACAACGCCTTGTCGGTAGTGCCGGACTTGACAGCGACCTTCTTGTCGAGCTTGTAGGTCACGTCAAAGCCCTTCTTGGCCTCTCCCGCCTTCTCAGTCGGCACCTCGGTCGAGACGACGACGCTGTTCTTCTTGGCGTTGAGGCTCTTGACCAGTCCCGTCACCGTGAAGGTATTGTCCTTCGCCGGCTTGTGTCCTTTCGCCCAGCACAGGGAGCTATACTCGCGAAGGTTAGGAATACACCGAAGTGGAAGTTCGCAGAACTTCACCCGGGGGCGTGTGGTGAGCACCCAACACACTGCTGTGCACGC